>ERZ824488.905-NODE-905-length-35852-cov-4.019666_pt1 | contig 35852 bp, 28 predicted proteins | sample MGYA00519936_ERZ824488 | MGnify/ENA primary metagenome ERZ824488 (study PRJEB31778, sample SAMEA3449153) | human gut metagenome | biome: human gut; feature: human-associated habitat; material: faeces | place: United Kingdom | collected 2010/2012 ... | reverse complement strand
TTACGAATGTTTTTGAAGATTGCGGGAGTGCAAAGCACGTAGCAATCTGGTATCAAGCATTATAATATAGATATGGCAAATGGAGGGCAGTATGAAAAAATTAGCAGTTTATATTCTGGTACCTTCGCTGATAGTAGGAAGCTGCGGAGCCGGTGTATATGTGTATCAGAAAAATAAGCAGGCAAATACATATGTAAAAGTTGTTCCTGTCAGCAGCATATCGACATCCGATTATGGTTCCGATATGTATATGTATGGACAGGTTGTCAATAATCAGCGCCAGCAAATAAGTGTTACGACCTCACAGAAAATTTCAGAGGTCTTAGTGAAAAAAGGCGATAAGGTAAATATTGGTGATCCTATTTTAAAGATGGACACAACAATGGACAATTTGAATTTGCAGGATCTTGATATTCAGATTCAGAAAAAAGTGCTTGAGATTTCAGATGGTTTTAAACGGTTAGACAAATTGCAGAAGACAACACCGGCAGCACCGTTTAATCCGGGTGATTTTGATCCGGGCTGGGATCCAGGATGGGATCCGGGCTGGGAAGAGCCAACGGAGAGTTCATCTGAAGAAGAAAGTTCAAGTGAGGAAGAAAGCTCATCCGAAGAAGAAAGTTCAAGTGAGGAAGAGAGCTCATCCGAAGAAGAGAGCTCAAGTGAGGAAGAAAGCTCATCCGAAGAGGAGAGCTCAAGTGAAAAAGAGAGTTCCTCTGCACAGGAAAGTTCTTCAATACAGGAAAGTTCTTCTGAGCAGCCGACCTCATCACAGGAATCAAGCAGTGAAGAGCCAACAAAGCCGGAGGAGTCGAGCGGTGAGCAGACAAGTGCAGAGCAGCCGACAGGTACTGAGCCGTCCTCGGAAAGTCCATCTCAAAGCTCATCTTCAGAATCGTCTGCGGAGCAGTCAAGTCAAGATCTGTCAAGCGCAGAGGAATCTAGTCCAGAGCAGTCCAGCTCAGAAAATCCGAGTACGCAGCCAAGTGAGGAATCAACGCCAGAACCGACCACGGCACCTGATCCGACAGGCGCAAATGGAGAACAGCTGATTGGAAAAGAAATTACAAAAGTAGAGCAGGCAGCAAGCGGTGATGGAAGCGAACAGTCACCATATTTGTTCCTTTGCGGTGCTGATGCAAAGCTTGATAATGCACTGATCCGTAAGCTTGTAAGTGAGAAAAAATATGCAATAATTCGTTTTTATAATGAGAGTGGAATGCCGGCGTATGATCTTGATTTATCAAAGATGATTCTTTCTGAGGATGATAAGCCGATTATTCATACACATAATTATATAGAAGAAAGCCGCACAGAGGCCACATGTTTGTCGCCGTCAATTGTAACATATCGTTGCGACGGATGCGGTGATGGCTATATTGTGCAGGAGGGTGAAAAGGCAGATCATGTATTTGTAGATATTGTAAATAACCCTGCAACATGTGTGACAAAAGGATATCTTGTTAGACAGTGTTCAGTATGTGGTGTGATTGAAACGCAGCAGACTGACCCAGATCCGAATGCACATCAGTATGTATTGTATTATGATGGCGGCACGACAAGTCCGTGGAATTATTACCAGTGCAGTGTATGCGGTGCAACAAAGACAGAGGCAAATCCTAATTATGTGCAGCCAACAATTCCATCTTCGGAACCATCGACAGAGTCTGGCACACAGAGCGCATATAATATCACAGAGGAGCGCACGGCAATGCTGGCAACAGCATCTGTACGTCATACACTGACGGCGGCAGGCAGTGGAGATGATGACAGCAAGGGATCAGCACCAGCTGATATCTCACTTCCAACATTCCAGAATGAGGATTTTAGCGGATACACAGCAGAAGAACTTGCGAAGGAGATTCAGTCTCAGAAGGAGAGTCTGCGTGATATGGATTTGGAGCGCAGAAAGTTAGAGCTTGAATATGCAAAGCAGCAAAAAGAGCTGGCAAAAAGCGCAACTATCTGCAGTACCGTAAAGGGAACAGTGGAAGAACTGCAAAATATGGATGATATTGATTATTCGGAGCCATTTGCCGTTATTAACGGAGGCGAAGGATATTATGTTCAGGGAACAGTCACAGAGGATCTTCTTGATACTTTTGTGCCGGGAATGGAGATTTCATGCAACAGCTGGGTGAATGATTCATCAATTTTCTGTACAGCGGTAGTAACAGAAGTTTCTGAGTATCCAACTACAAATACGATGGGAGGTTCACAGAATCCAAATCTTTCATATTATCCGTTTGTAGCATATATTACGCCAGAGGATGGAAAGGGACTTACAAATGGCGCTTATGTTGATATCAGCCTGACGACTCAGGGTGATGCTGATTCTCTTTATATAAGTCAGATGTATGTAAAGAAGGAAGAGAATCGATACTTTGTATATGCGAGAAATCAACAGACTGGTCTTCTTGAAAAGCGCTATGTCACGATTGGAAAGAGTCTGTATGGCAGCTATTACCAGATCAAATCAGGATTAACAAATGATGATATGATTGCAGTACCATTTGGAAAGACTGTAAAGGAAGGTGTTAAGACGACAAGTGAGTATGGTGATGACAGCAATGGACAGATGGATCCAGGTATGAATCCAGATATGGATGCAAGCATGTATGACAATGGAATGATGTATGATGCAAGTATGGCAGATGATGGCATGATGTATGATGCAAGTATGGCGGATGATGGCATGATGTACAATGAAAGCATGGCAGATGATGGGGAGGTGGATCAGTAAATGTTTGAAAATATACGATTATCCTTTCAGGGAATCTGGTCACATAAACTGCGTTCGTTTCTGACAATGCTTGGCATTATCATCGGTATTGCAGCCATTATTGCTATTGTTTCTACCATTGAAGGAACAAATGAATTAATCAAGCAGAACATGATGGGCAATAACCGTCATACGGTAAAGGTTCAGCTGTCACAGGATGATTATACATATGAGATCAGCACATGGAATCCATCACCAGAGGGTGTACCGCTCTTTGATGAGGATACGCGTCAGGAGATTTTGCAAATTCCAAACGTGCTGCGTGCTGCATTTTATCAGGTGCGTTCCGAGTATAATAGTGTTGTTTTTTATAATAATCAGTCGTTAAGCAGCTGTACGGTGCTTGGCATTGATCAATATTATTTTGGCACAGCAGGCTATCAGATAATGCAGGGGCGTGAAATTATTCAGGAGGACAGCAAAAAAAAGCGTCAGGTGGCAGTTATCGATGAGGCAGTTTTGCGTACATTGTTTCCAGATGAAGATCCAATTGGAAAAACAATTGAGATATATGGAGAACCATTTACAGTAGTGGGTGTATGTACGCAGGTTGGCCAAAGCGAACTTGTTATTAACTCAGAGGAAGAATACTGGACATATTATCAGGGTGGTTCCTCAAGTGGTAATATCTATATTCCAAAGGGCGTATGGGGAACAATCTATAAGTTTGACGAAGCGCAGAATCTTGTTTTGCAGGCAAGCGGAGCAGATGAGATGGCGGCAGCAGGAAAGGCTGCAGCAAATATTATGAACCAGAACATGAATGTGTCTGATTCAAGTATTACATATCGCTCAGAGGATCTGATGCAGCAGGCAAAGCAGCTGCAGGATATGCAAAGCTCTACTAACAGCATGTTAATCTGGGTTGCCTGCATCTCCCTTCTTGTCGGAGGAATTGGTGTCATGAATATCATGCTTGTCTCTGTTACAGAGCGTACAAAGGAGATTGGTTTAAAGAAGGCAATCGGAGCCAAAAAGGGTAGAATCCTCGGACAGTTTTTAACCGAAGCGGCAATCCTTACCAGTATGGGAGGTTTACTCGGTGTAGCAGCAGGAATCGGACTGGCAGAGGTGATTTCGAAGATGTCATCTACACCAGTTGCAATCAATGGTACATCCATCGTAGTATCAGTTGGATTTTCTACATTGATTGGAGTTGTCTTTGGTTTACTGCCATCCATCTCAGCGGCAAATCTAAACCCAATTGAGGCACTGCGACACGAGTAAAACCGAAAAGTAAATAAGTGATATTAGCAATACTTAAAATGAAAAATACCGGCTTCCAATCGTTAGATATCATAATTGGAAGTCGATATTTTTTCTTTATCAAATTTATTCAATTGAATTGGATTTGCAAAGCAACTGTTTTAATTTATCTTTTGTAGCCTTGTCTGTAAAGGCGGCATCTACAGCGGTTAAAAGCATCTTTTCTTCCTGTGCAAGTGTGATGCCAAGAGACTGGGCGTAGGCAAACTCATTTGCAATCGTTGTGCTTGAGATCGCTGGATTATCGGTATTTAAGGTGACTGCCAGTTCCCGCTTTACAAAATCTGAGAGCGGATAGGTCTTCATATCAGAAACAACCTTCGTTTGGCGGTTGCTGGTGGGGCAAAGTTCAAGAGGAATCTGATTTCCCTTTAAAAGTGACAAAAGTGCATCATCCTCAAAGGCGCGCACACCATGGCCAATGCGACGGGCACCCATCTCAATTGCACAGCGCACACTGTCGGCACCGGCAGCTTCTCCGGCATGCAGTGTAAATGGCACGTCTAGCTTTGATGCAAGGGAAAAAAGTTCTCTATAATCGCTTGTCGCAAACAAGCCTTCTGCACCGGCAAGGTCAAGTGCAGTAATGCCATCGTGAGTTGTCAGATATTCTTTTGCAAGCTGAACTGTTTCCAGATTGGCTTTTTCACGTTCCAGTCCACGCATGCAGCAGAGAATGATGCTGCTAGAAAGATGAGACCGAGAAAGTCCATCAAGGGCAGCTTCAATGACCTTGCGCTGGCTTAAGCCTCTTTGCATAAAGGATTGAGGGGCAAATCGAAGCTCTGCATAGATGACATTTTGTGCGATCAGCTTTTCTTGAACTAGATAAAAAGCCTCGCTGATGCTTTCCTTTGTCTGTAATAGTGAGATTGGAAGATCAAAGCGGCGCAAATATTCGTTTAAGTCCTCGCAGTCAGGAGGGATGCTAAGAAGCTTAGAAAGCTCGGCATCGGAGGATGAGGGAAGCGTTTGATTTTGAAGTTTTGCAAGTACTTTTGCAATATCTAGTGTAATTGCACCGTCAAGATGTAAATGTAAGTCAATAAAATGTGTTGGAAGTGTAATCTTTTTTGTGGACATAACAAACCTACCTTTCGTATCAGTAGAATAAGTGTACGCCTTATCACAAAAAAAATCAAGAAGTTAAAAATTGAAATAGAAAATTGACAGATCGCGTACAGCGAAGTAGAATAAAAACTGAAATTGACTTAAAATACAAAATTGACTGTATAACAGTCAAGAAGGAGGAAGTATGGCAAAGTGGTTGAAAGATGCAGTTTTCTATGAGATTTATCCACAGTCTTTTCAGGATACCAACGCAGATGGAATCGGTGATTTTCAGGGAATCATTGATCGTCTAGACTATATTAAGGAGTTGGGTTGCAATGCTATTTGGATGAATCCATGCTTTGAATCTCCATTTGGCGATGCTGGTTATGATGTGTCCGATTATTACACAGCAGCACCGCGTTATGGAACCAATGGGGATTTGAAGAGACTGTTTGATGAAGTTCACAAGAGAGGAATGCATATTCTTCTGGATCTGGTTCCTGGACACACGTCAGTAGAACATCCGTGGTTTAAGGAATCACTTAAGGCACAGAAAAATCCATATACCGATCGCTATATCTGGACAGACAATATCTGGGAGCAGCCAGAGGGAATTGCCTCGATCAAGGGTATTTCGGACAGAGACGGTTGTTGCGTGGTAAATTTCTTTTCCCACCAGCCGGCATTAAATTATGGTCACTATATCTGTGAGCGTCCGTGGCAGCAGCCGATGGATGCAGAGGGACCGAAGGCAACAATTGTTGAGATGGAAAAGGTTATGCGCTTTTGGCTTCAGATGGGCTGTGATGGCTTTCGTGTCGATATGGCAGGCTCACTTGTAAAAAATGACCCGGATGGACTTGGAACCATCCGCCTGTGGCAGACCATTCGCCCATTTCTTGATAAAGAATTTCCAGAGGCAGCGATGGTATCAGAGTGGGGTGAGCCAGATAAGTCACTTCAGGCAGGCTTTGATATGGACTTTTTGCTGCATTTTGGACCATCTCACTACAACGACCTGTTTCGCTGTGAGGAGCCATATTTTTCCACTAGAGGAAAGGGTAGTGCGGCAGCCTTTGTAAAAAATTATAAGGAGAGCCGCAAAAAGGCAGGAGAGAAGGGATTAATCTGTATTCCATCTGGAAACCATGATATGGATCGTCTGGCGAGAACCTTGCATGGCGATGAGTTAAAGGTTGCATTTGCATTCCTTCTGACAATGCCAGGTGCGCCATTTATCTATTATGGAGATGAGATTGGTCTTCGTTATGTCGAAAATCTGGTATCAGTTGAGGGCGGCTACAGCCGTACCGGTTCTCGTTCTCCAATGCAGTGGAATCACGGGGTGAATTTAGGATTCAGCAATGCATCACCAGAAAAATTGTATATTCCGACCGATGATAAGCCGAACAGTCCGACAGTAGAGGATCAGATGAAAGATCCAAATTCATTGTATTACGAGGTGAAAAAGCTGATTGCGCTTCGAAGAGAACATAGTGCTTTGTTAAGCGATGGCGATATTGAGTTTGTATCAGATGGAGCAGATGGATCACCGCTTGCCTATATTAGAAGCAGTGCAGATGAGAAAATTTTGGTTGTTGTAAATCCTGCCGATCGTGAGGCTGTTTTGAATGTGCCGGGTGATTGGAAAGAAACTCTCTATGAGATTGGCGGCGCAGTGGTCGTAGAGGATGGTAAGATTGTGATCCCATCAAAGTCAGCAAACTTACTGCGATAAAATAAAACATTCACAAATATAGTTTTACAAATGTGGTGTTTTACCTTATTTGATAGAAAAAAATACAAGATTTGAGGAAAATTCATGATATATTTTCAGTGTGATTACGAGGAAGGCTGTCATCCAGCCATTTTAAAAAGACTTAATGAGACAAATCTGGAGCAGACGGTAGGATACAGTATGGATCCGTACTGTGCGAGTGCAAGAGAAAAGATTAAAAAGGCGGTTGGAAGACCGGATGCCGATGTGCATTTTCTTGTTGGCGGAACGCAGACTAATATGACTGTCATCGCGGCAGCGTTAAAGCCGTGGCAGGGCGCAATCTGTGCCGATACAGGTCATATTGCGTGCCATGAAACTGGAGCAGTCGAGGCAACTGGTCACAAGGTATTGGCACTTTCATCAGAGGATGGAAAGATTACAGCAGCTCAGATTGAGGAGACTGTGAAGAAGCACTATGAAGACGGCAGCCGTGAGCATATCGTACAGCCAGGTATGGTATATATTTCATTTCCGACTGAAAGCGGAACACTTTACAGCAAGCAGGAACTGACTGATATATATGCAGTCTGCAAAGCACATGATATGCCGCTTTTTATTGACGGTGCACGCCTTGGCTATGGCTTACAGAGTCCGGCATGTGATGTTACACTGCCAGAGCTTGCTAATCTTTGTGATGTATTTTATATCGGCGGAACAAAGTGCGGTGCGCTCTTTGGTGAGGCTGTTGTCATTTTGAAGGAATCACTTAAAAAGGATTTTCGCTATATGATTAAGCAGCGCGGCGGCATGTTTGCAAAGGGTCGTCTGTTAGGCATTCAGTTTGATACGCTGTTTACAGACGGTTTGTATGAAGCGATTTGCGGCGAGGCTGTAAAAAAGGCAATGACTCTGCGTGAGGCGTTTTTGGCAAAAGGAATTTCCATGTATGGAAGCTCTATGACAAATCAGCAGTTTCCGATTTTAACAGATGCACAAAAAGAAGCACTGGCGAAAGATTTTGCCTTTGAATATTGGGGAGAAGCAAAAGATGGCAAATCGATTGTTCGTTTTTGCACAAGCTGGGCAACAAATGATGCGCAGATCAAGGCACTGACAGATGCAATTGCTGCACTGTAAGAGATAACTAACAGCAAGCAATTCTATATGACTTTAAATAGTTACAAAAAAGGACCTTTGGCAAAAAGCCATTGGTCCTTCTTTTGGTAAAATTAGTCATTATATCCGTTTGGATTCTTTGTCTGCCAGTTCCAGGAATCTGCGCACATCTCATCAATGTCATACTGTGCAGTCCAGCCAAGCTCAGCGGCAGCCTTATCGCACTTAGAGTAGCAGGTTGCAATATCACCAGCACGGCGAGGTTTGATCACATACGGAAGCTTTTTGCCGCATGCCTTCTCAAATGCATGGATGACATCAAGAACGCTGTAGCCCTTTCCAGTACCAAGGTTGTAGATGTTAACACCGTCTTTGTCGGCTAACTTCTGGATTGCCTTTACATGGCCTCTTGCAAGGTCTACTACATGAATGTAGTCACGAACACCGGTTCCGTCTGGTGTATCGTAGTCATCTCCGAATACGTTGATGCACTGAAGCTTTCCAATTGCAACCTGAGCAACATATGGAAGCAGGTTGTTCGGAATACCCTTTGGATCCTCACCGATCAGGCCGCTCTTATGAGCACCGATTGGATTGAAGTAGCGAAGCAGGATTACATTCCACTCTGGGTCAGCAGTGTGAATATCAGTTAATACCTGCTCAAGCATCCACTTGGTCCAGCCATATGGGTTAGTTGCAGTACCCTTCGGGCAGTTTTCAGTAATCGGGATCTCAGCTGGAGAACCATATACAGTAGCAGAAGAGCTAAAGATAATGTTCTTAACGCCGTGATTGCGCATCTCATCACACAGAATCAGTGTGCCGGACATATTGTTAGTGTAGTACTCGATTGGCTTTACAACAGATTCGCCGACAGCCTTGAGACCTGCAAAGTGGATGACTGCATCAATTTTTTCATTATCGAAGATTGCCTTTACACCCTCACGGTCTAACATGTCAGTCTGGTAGAAAGTAACCTTCTTTCCGGTGATCTGCTCAATGCGTTCAACGGCCTTTATGTTGGCGTTGTACAGGTTGTCCATGATGACAACCTCATATCCCTCGTTCAACAGTTCGACGCAGGTATGGCTGCCGATATAGCCGGCGCCACCGGTAACTAAAATCTTCATGATAACCCCATTTCTGCGCTGCGATAAATAATAAATAGTAGTATCGTGTGTAATAAAATATTTAGTAGGCGTACAGACAATTTTGGCCGCAGCGCTAGCCGATTGCCTTAACGTGCATTTGGAAATCATCTTGACTTTCCTCTACTTACAATTATAATGAGAGAGGAATGGTATGGCAACAACTATTTTCGAAAAAATTATAAGTATTTTGAGGTTTCTATGCAATTAAAAATTAATAATGAGAAAAAAGAACTGAAATTTCACGGAAGCTATGAATTTCCAGTGTTTGTTAGCCATGAAGTGCTGTCTGATTACGAGAGAGGCGCATTTGCCTGGCACTGGCATCCGGAGGTGGAGTTAACTTATATTGAGGAGGGACAAATCGAATATCAGGTAAATGACACTGTATATTGCCTTAAGGCAGGAGAAGGACTTTTTTGCAATGCAAATGCACTTCACACTGGTCATATGCTGAATCAGGGAGACTGCCGCTATCTTTCCGTTACATTTCATCCGCGAATGATTTATGGCTTTGAGGGAAGTGCAGTTGACAAAAAATATGTAGAGCCTGTAACAAGAAATGATTTGCTTGGAGGACTACATCTTGTGCCAGATACTGAGTGGCAAAAACAGGTACTTTTGTCGATTCAAACTATTGTGACAGATTATGAGGGTCATTTGCCAGGATTTGAGCTTGCAATTTGTCAGACACTTTTGCAAATATGGAATACATTGTATACAAACGTATGGAGTGAAATTTCGCCAGATCCATCGGCTCAGTACAAAGATATTGAGCGTCTTAGAAAGACGATTACTTATTTGCAGGAGCATTATCATGAGCGTGTGACTCTTGGAGCTATCGCAGAAAATGTTAATATCTGCGCGAGTGAATGCTGCCGTTTTTTCAAGCGTCATATGAATCAGACGATATTTGAATATTTGCTGGAATACCGCATTGAGAAAAGTCTGCCCCTTTTGATCAAGGGAGAAGACAGCATCACATCGATTGCCCAGATGGTTGGATTTTCTAATCCTGCCTATTTTGGAAAGGTATTTCATCAGGTGATGAGATGTTCACCGAGCGATTATCGAAAGTCTTTCATTTTAAAGACAGAGAAAGTATAGTCAGACGATATGACAAAAGTTCCCTAAAGACATCATAATATTTTGTCGATATAGGGAACACAGGTTTGTATTGCGTGAAAAAACTGGAAAAATTTTTTCAAAGTTGCAAAAGCACCCACTACAATTGTGAATTCGATAGACACCAAATACAGTATAAATACATTGACAAAAACACAAGATGTTGTATAATGGTGAGGAACAAATTGATTAAGGGGGCTGCATAATGAAGATTATTAAAAGAAGCGGAGCAGAGGCAATCTTTGACGCAAATAAGATTGCACAGGCCGTGAAAAAGGCCAATGACAGCGTGGTTGAGGCTGAAAGACTGAGCTATCATCAGATCGCTCATATTGTGGAAAAAGTAGAGAAGCAGTGCCTTGCAGTGAATCGTTCCTTAAACGTGGAAGAAATACAGGATCTTGTGGAGAATGCCATTATGCGTGAGCAGGCCTTCTCTGTAGCGCGAAATTATGTAAGGTATCGTTATGAGCGCGAGTTAGCCAGAACACACAATACAACTGATGAACGTATCAAGAGTATTCTTGAGTGCAACAACGAAGAGGTAAAGCAGGAAAACTCAAATAAGAATCCGACTGTAAACAGTGTACAAAGGGACTACATTGCAGGTGAGGTAAATAAGGATTTTACAAGAAGATTTTTGCTGCCAGAGGATATTGTGGAGGCACATGATGCTGGAATCATTCATTTCCATGATACAGATTATTATGCACAGCACATGCACAACTGTTGTCTGATTAATCTTGAGGACATGCTGCAAAATGGCACTGTAATCAGTGAGACTATGCTTGAAAAGCCAAAGAGCTTTTCCACTGCATGTAACATTGCAACACAGGCCATCGCACAGGTAGCCAGCTCACAGTATGGCGGACAGAGTATTTCACTGGCACATCTTGCACCTTTTGTACAGATCAGCCGTGAGAAATTCCGTCGTATGGTTCGCAAGGAGATGGAAGAAGCAGGAATTCCGGTAACAGAGGAGCAGATCAATCTTATCGCAGAAAAACGTGTAAAGGAAGAGATTAACCGTGGTGTTCAGGTAATTCAGTATCAGGTTATCACGCTTATGACAACAAATGGACAGGCACCGTTTATTACAGTATTTATGTATATTGATGAGGTACCGGAAGGTCAGACAAGAGAGGATCTTGTAGCGATTATCGAGGAGATGCTTCATCAGCGTATCAGAGGTGTCAAGAATGAGAAGGGTGTATGGATTACACCGGCATTCCCTAAGCTGATTTACGTACTCGAAGAGGATAATATTCACGAGGACAGCAAGTATTATTATCTGACAAAGCTTGCTGCAGAGTGTTCAGCGAAGAGACTTGTTCCAGATTATATTTCCGAGAAGGTTATGAAGGAACTCAAAGATGGAAACTGCTATCCATGTATGGGATGTCGTTCCTTCCTGACTGTATATCATGATGAAAATAATAAGCCAAAGTTTTATGGCCGTTTCAATCAGGGTGTTGTCACAATCAATCTTGTTGATGTTGCATGTTCATCAGGAAAGGATAAGGATCGTTTCTGGAAGATCTTTGATGAGCGTCTTGAACTGTGTCACCGTGCATTAATGTGTAGACATAATCGTTTAAAGGGAACACCGTCTGATGTTGCACCTATTTTGTGGCAGTATGGTGCACTAGCTCGTTTAAAGAAGGGCGAGACGATTGATAAGCTGTTATATAATGGCTATTCAACAATTTCCTTAGGCTATGCAGGTTTATGTGAGTGTGTTAAGTACATGACAGGAACAAGCCATACTGATCCTCAGGCAACTCCATTTGCACTTGAGATTATGAAGCATATGAATGATGCATGTGCAAAGTGGAAGGCAGAGCATAACATTGATTTTAGCTTGTATGGAACACCGCTTGAGTCCACTACATATAAGTTTGCAAAGTGTCTGCAGAAGCGTTTTGGACTGATTCCTGGAATCACAGATAAGAATTACATCACAAACAGCTATCATGTTCATGTAACAGAAAAGATCAATGCATTTGATAAGCTGAAGTTCGAGTCACAGTTCCAGAAGTTGTCTCCAGGTGGTGCAATCAGCTATGTTGAGGTTCCAAACATGCAAAACAATATCGATGCTGTTCTTTCTGTTATGAAATATATTTATGAAAATATCATGTATGCCGAGTTAAATACAAAGAGTGATTATTGTCAGGTATGCGGCTACAATGGAGAGATACAAATTGTATCAGATGATGACGGAAAGCTTGTATGGGAGTGTCCAAATTGTGGAAACCGCAATCAGGATAAGATGAATGTCGCAAGACGTACATGCGGCTACATCGGAACTCAGTTCTGGAATCAGGGAAGAACACAAGAGATTAAGGAACGTGTATTGCATCTGTAAATTAATATGATGTTGGGGTCAAAAGGTATTTTGCCCCCAACTGATATCCACGAATTGCTCCGTTGCTAAGCAACTTTCGCAATTCTAAAAACATTCGGATTCGCTGATTTTCCTTGAAAATCGCTGCATCCTCATGTTTTTGCGGGTCCCAAGCTCAAAAACCTAATCGTGCAAGCACGAACGGCTTTTGGAGCTTTTGACCCTGGTATCATTAATATAGTGTAAGAGAGACGTGTTGGGATTTTTATCTCATACACGTCTTTTCTTTCATCTTGCCAAGTACCTTTTTCCATGTTATACTAAAGCGAACATGCCTTTTTGTTTTGAGGGTGTATTAAAGGAGAATGAAATGATTTCCTATATTTCAGGAGTATATGCCGGACACAGCACAGATGCCGTGGTAATTGAGTGCGGCGGAATTGGTTTTTGTATCCGGGTACCGGAGACTGTTTTGAATCGCCTTCCGGCAAAGAATAGCGAATTTAAACTGTATACATATCTTCATGTGAAGGAAGATGCTATGCAGCTATATGGTTTTATAAGTAAAGAGGAACAGGAAATGTTTGAGCTGCTGATTGGTGTCAGCGGTATTGGCCCGAAGGGAGCACTTGGCATTTTGTCAGCATTGTCAATGGACACACTTCGTTTTGCAATTTATGCACAGGATGCAAAGACGATTGCAAAGGCACCTGGCATTGGAATTAAGACAGCCCAGAAAATGATTCTTGAGTTAAAGGATAAAATTTCGCTTGCAGATACTCTTGGAGAGCAGTCTGCTATGGTTTCAGCTGGTGCTGTGGATTCGAAAACTAATGCAAATCGTGCTGAGGCAATTGAGGCATTGACAGCACTTGGCTTTAGTGCATCTGAGGCAGTCAAAGCAGTCTCTGGAGTTAAGGATATTGAGACACTAAGTACAGAAGCAATAATTAAGGCTGCGTTAAAGAAAACATTGTAAAAACCGCGGTGTCAGAAATTGTGTCTGCAGTGTCTGCTGTATATCTGGCCGAATAACTGCGAAGAAAAGAACAGAGGAACAACATGGAAAGAAGAATTATCACGACCCAGCTCGAAGAAAATGAAAACGTGCTGGAAAACCATCTCAGGCCGCAGTATCTGTCAGAGTATATCGGACAGGAAAAAGCCAAGGAGATCTTGAAGGTGTATATAGAGGCAGCAAAGAAGCGAAAAGAAGCACTAGATCATGTGCTTTTATATGGTCCTCCGGGACTGGGAAAGACGACACTTGCCGGAATTATTGCAAATGAGATGGGCAGCAATATTAAAATTACGTCAGGTCCAGCCATTGAAAAGCCAGGCGATATGGCAGCTATTTTAAACAGTTTATCTGAAAATGATGTGCTTTTTGTCGATGAAATTCATCGCCTGAGCCGTCAGGTCGAGGAAGTTTTATATCCGGCAATGGAGGATTTTGAGATTGATATAATGATCGGAAAGGGCGCGACAGCGCGTTCTATCCGTTTAGATCTGCCTAAATTTACATTAGTGGGTGCAACAACGAGAGTTGGTCTTTTAACAGCACCTCTTCGTGACAGATTTGGTGTTGTGCATAAGCTTGATTTTTATACGACAAATGAGCTTGTGCAAGTGCTTGAGCGTTCTGCGAATGTACTGGATGTTACGCTTGAGAAAGAAGGTGCGTTAGAGCTTGCTCGCCGCTCAAGAGGAACACCGCGTCTTGCAAACCGTCTGTTAAAGCGTGTGCGTGATTTTGCGCAGGTACGTTATGACAGTGTTATCACAAAAGAAGTTGCAGAGTATGCACTTGATCTTCTTGAGGTAGATCGCCTTGGACTTGACAAGGGAGACCGCGCAATTTTAGAGACAATTGCAGATAAGTTTGGCGGCGGTCCGGTGGGATTAGATACAATCGCAGCTGCATTAGGCGAAGATTCAGGCACGATTGAGGATGTTTATGAGCCATATTTGATTCAAAACGGACTGATCGAGCGTACACCAAGAGGAAGAGCAATCACACGTTTAGCTTATGAGCACCTTCACAGACCGGTGCCTAAAGTATGAGATTTTTGAGGGTTTTAAGAACATGGAAAAAAATAGTACAGATGTTATAATAGAAGATAAGGTGTATAAGATCAGCACCGATCAGGACGCATCCTACGTAAGAGAGCTTGCAGAGTATATTAATGAAAAAATGGAGCTTTTGCATCGTCAGTCAGCGTACAGCAAGCAGGCAAATGCTTTTCGCCAGATCATTTTGCTTATGAATATGGCAGATGATTACTGTCACATGAAGCAGCAGGCAGAGGAAGCAACAAGAAAGTACGAGCAGCAGGAAGCAGAATTTTACAATATGAAGCGCGAGATGGTCAATATGCAGATGACAATAGCAAGCTTAAAAAAGCAGCTGCAGGAGAAGCCCAAGACGCAGGCAGTATGTCCATATCTGCAGTCGTTAGCAAAAGAGACAGAGGCAAAAAATACACAGACCGCGCAGACATCACAAGAGAAAAAACAATATCCGCCGTATGGATCATTCGCAAACAGTGCAGCGGCACACAAGAAAAAATAAACTATAGAAAAGCCCGGGCAGTGTGCCGGGGCTTTGTGCTTTAAGTCAATAGTTATTAATTAAAGATAATTTATAAGGAAAGGCAGGCATAAAAGATGAAACAAATAGCAGAGCTGCTTGCACCAGCCGGGTCTGTAGAGACGATGTACGCGGCCTTTGCAGCAGGTGCAGATGCTGTATATATAGGAGGAAGCCGCTTTGGAGCGAGAGCCTATGCAGACAATGCAGAGAGTGAATCACTTTTAGATGCGATTGATTATGCGCATTTGCATGGAAAAAAATTATATCTTACTGTCAACACGTTATTAAAAGAACAGGAAATGGATGAACTGTATGAGTATCTTTTGCCTTTTTATCGCCAGGGACTTGATGCAGTGATTGTGCAGGATTTTGGTGTCTTTCGTCGTGTGCGTGAGTGGTTTCCGGATCTGGCGATTCATGCCAGCACACAGATGATAATGAGCGGAGAGCTTTCAGCAGAAAAATTAAAAGAACTCGGTGCAACGCGTATAGTAACACCACGTGAGCTTTCACTTAATGAGATTCGCAGCATTCATAAAAGCTGTGATCTGGAAATTGAGAGCTTTGTGCATGGAGCACTTTGCTATTGCTACTCAGGTCAGTGTCTGTTTTCAAGTATTGCAGGCGGACGAAGCGGCAACAGAGGACGCTGTGCGCAGCCATGTCGTATGGCGTATAGCGTTGAACAAAATGGAAAAGTGATTTTGCCGCAGCAAAAGGGCTATATTTTAAGTCCAAAGGATCTATGTACAATAGAAATTTTACCCAAACTTATAGAGGCAGGAGTGTATTCCCTTAAAATTGAAGGAAGAATGAAAAAGCCAGAGTACACAGCAGGTGTAGTCAGCATTTACCGCAAGTATCTTGATCGTTATCTGGCAAATCCCAAAGCACCATATCGTGTGTCTGAGGCAGACAAGAAGCATTTGCTTGGTCTGTTTAACAGAAAAGGATTTACAGATGGCTATTATACAAGACATAACGGCACTTCCATGATAACATATACGGCACCTGATTTTCGTGCAGGAGAGGATGTATTCCTTGAAAAGATCCGTACCGACTATATTGGAACAAAATTGAAAGAAAATATAAAAGGAACGGTAAAGATTTATCAGGGAAAACCTGCTATACTATCTATGACTGCGGCTGCAGCGTGTGAAGATGGTAACGTGAGCGTGCTGCAAAAAAAAGAGATTACTGTCAGTGCAGGCATGGTGCAGGAAGCAAAAAGCCGTCCGCTCACAAAGGAAGCGATTCAAAAGCAAATGGAAAAGCTTGGCGATACTGATTTTTCATGGGAGTCTCTTATGATTGAGACAGATGAAGCATCATTTTGCCCAGTTGGTGTGCTAAATGAGCTTAGAAGAGCAGGAGTACAGTCAATCAAAGATGAGCTTCTTAAAGTATGGCACAGAGAATCTGTCATATCAGGAGAGACTTTCAAAGAGAAAGCACAGAAGACAGTGACAGATGTGCAAGATTTGGCATTGATTTGGCATGCATCGGCTGAGACAAAAGAGCAATTTGAAGTGCTTTTATCGCAGGATTGGATTAGTCAGGTGACAATTGACAGTCATATATGTGAGCCAGATCAATATGAGAAATTCGTGCAAAAAGCACATCAGGCAGGAAAAATGTGTTTCTTATATTTGCCAAAGGTCTTTCGTCAGGAGAATGAGCCATGGTATTTAGAGCATAAAGAAATCATTAGTGCTGCAGGCTTTGATGGCATTTTGGCTTCTACGCCGGAGGCGTGGCTATTTGCGCAGAAGTATCTGCTGCCAGGAAAGGTATCAGCTGATCATAGTATGTATAGCTGGAATACACAGGCTGCGAAGGAGCTTTCTTCATGGGGAAATCAATACAGGACGCTTTCTGTTGAGCTAAATAGAAAAGAGTTGGAAGCATCGGCAGATTTGACAAGCGAACTTATTGTGTATGGCAGGCTTCCAATGATGGTGTCTGCACAGTGTATTTGTAAAAATACGATTGGATGTAAAAAACAGCCAGTAGAACTGACACTTGTAGACCGAATGAGAAACCGTTTTCCTGTTAAAAATAATTGCAGGGAATGTTATAACGTGATTTATAACAGTCTGCCGCTGTCTCTGGCCGATCAGTGGTCGTCTGTGCGCACACTTTCGCTTCGCAGTGTAAGATTAAGTTTTACTACAGAAACACAAACGCAGATGGCAGAGGTATTAGCTGTATACAAAGAGCTTGCTAAGACAGGAAAGACGTCGGCAAAACTTGAAAATACAACACGCGGTCATTATAAAAGAGGCGCTGAGTAAAAGTGAGGTCAGCAGTATACTAGACAACGAAAGGGAAGAATAGATGACAACATTATTAACGAGTGTATGTAAATATTCGATGATCATTGTGATGATCTTATATACGGTGCTGGCATTTTGGTCACTTCGATATAAGAGTGTTGAAAATATGAGAGGGTGTTATTGGGGAATGAACCTTTTGACCTTTTCATTTTTGACATTAGGTTTTGCTGTGATCGCAGTGAAAGAGAGAAGCATACTGATAGTGGGCTACTATGCAGCTATTATGCTTTATTTTATGGTGTATCTACTTGTATACCGCCATATGTACAAAAAAGCAAATTTAGCGCTGCTAAGCCATATGCTTATGTTTTTGTCAATTGGTTTTATACTGCTTACAAGGCTAAATCCAAAACAGTCAATAAAGCAGTATATTATAGTAGTAGGTTCTTCTGTGCTTACACTAATAGTTCCCAAAATGTTTGCAAAACTGAAGGCTGCACGTAACTGGGCAATTGTGATGGGCATCATCGGTATTTTGATGCTTGGCATAGTGCTTGTGCTTGGTAAAATTACAAGAGGTGCAAATCTTTACATCAATCTGGGATTTTTCAGCTTTCAGCCGTCTGAGTTTGTAAAGATAAGCTTTGTATTGCTGATTGCGGTACTGCTTCGTGAGCGCACAGATATAAAGCGTGTACTCTTGTCGGCAGTAATCGCAGCAGTTCACGGAATAATTCTTGTTGCCTCAAGAGACCTTGGTGCTGCACTCATTTTCTTTGTTTCTTACTTGATGATGTTATATGTGGCAACGAAACAGAAAGCTTATCTTTTTATTGGATTGATTGTCGGCTTTTTTGCCTGCATCGCAGCGTATTATCTGTTTGCCCATGTGCGTGTGCGTGTTCAGACATGGCTTCATCCATTTGCTGATTTTTACGGAAAAGGAAATCAGATTGGAAATTCCTTGTTTGGAATTGGAACAGGCGGATGGTTCGGACAGGGACTTTACAAAGGACAGCCATCTAAAACACCAGAGGTTATCATGGACTGTATCTTTACAGCAGTCTGCGAGGAGCTTGGCGGTATCATTGGCATTTGTCTGATTTTAATTTGTATTGCATGTCTGTTAATGTTTATTGCAGTCGCAGCAGAGCTGTATCTTCCATTTTATAAGCTGATTGGAATTGGTCTTACAGCCATATATGGCACACAGGTCTTTTTGACAATCGGAGGCGGAATTAAATTTATTCCGCTTACAGGTGTAACACTTCCACTAGTCAGCTATGGAGGAAGCTCTGTGTTAAGTACATTTATTATTTTTGGAATCATGCAGGAACTGTATATCAAACGTCAGAATGAGGTGGAAAGACTTGAGAGAATCAAAGAAAGAGTCCATTATTAACGAGAAAGAAGCAGCTGTAAAGAAAAACGAAGAAGTAAAACCAGAAAAAAAGAATGAAGAAACAGCTGCAGAGAAACAGGAGCAAAAGCCAGAAATCAAAAAAGAAAAAATAAAACAAGAAGAAATAAAACAAGAACCAAAGGCGCAGAAAAAAGTAAAAAACACCACTAAAAAAAGGGTAAAAAAAGAAAATAAGCCTACAAGCCGCCAGCATGAAATTAAAGTGGCAGGTGCAATTTTAGTATCACTGCTTGGTGCAATGCTTTTGTATTTTATTTATTTTGAGGTGAAAGGAAAGGATGCTGTTCTTTCAAGTAAATATAATACAAGACAGCAAAATATGGCGCAGCTGATTCGAAAGGGCGATATTGTTACAAGTGATGGTGTTGTAGTGGCTACCACGCAGACAAGAGAGGATGGAACTGAGGTGCGCGCATATCCATACACAAATTGGTATGCGCATACAGTAGGCTATTCCGTGCTTGGCGGCTATGGCCTTGAAGATACTCAGAAGCTAAATCTTCTGACAAGTCATGTCGATTTTTGGACAAAGTTAAAAAATGAGTTTCTTGGTGTTAAGACACAGGGAGATACGCTTGTGACAACACTTGATTCTGGTTTGCAGGATTTTTGTTATAGACAACTTGATGGAAAGACAGGCTCAATTACTGTGGTGGAGCCATCTACTGGAAAGATTTTAGCTATGGTTTCTTCGCCTAATTTTGATCCAAACACAGTGGAGGAGCAATGGAGCTGGCTGACATCAGAGGAAAATACAACGCAGAACATGATGAATCATGCAACGCAGGGAACTTATCCTCCGGGATCTACCTTTAAGCTTATTACATTGCTTGAATATATTCGTGAAAATCCAGATACATGGCAGGATTTTCACTATACTTGCACCGGAACATATACAAACGGTGATTATGTTGTAAACTGTCATGATGGTGTTGCGCATGGAGAACTGGATATTTATGGAATTTTAGGTATGTCGTGCAATGGCGCGTTTGATACGATTGCACAGACACTTAATTCAACAAAATGGCAGAAACTGGCAGAGGATTTTGGATACAATCAAAGTGACAGAAGTCAGGTAGATTTCGCATATAAAAAGAGCCATTTTGATATTGCCTCAGATGACAGCGTGTGGTCAAGAATGCAGCTTGCCATTGGACAAGGAACGACAACTGTAACACCATTATTAAATCTGATGATGTATGCAGCTATTGCAAACGATGGTGTCATGATGACGCCTTATCTTGTAGATCACTATCTTGATGCAAATGGAAATGTTGTAGAACAGACAAAGCCAAAGGCACTGCGCAGTGTGTGCACAAAGGCAGAAGCAGAACTGATGGATGAATTTCTAACATATGTTATTACAAATGGAACGGCAGCAGCCGGAGGCAGCCAATATGCGAGAGTATCTGGAAAAACAGGATCAGCGCAGTATGATTCCACAAAAAATTATCATGCATGGTTCTGTGGTTATGGAACAAATGATGTAAGTGAAATCGCAGTATGTGTCATGATTGAAAAGGGCGGTGCCGGCGGAATTGTTGCAGCACCAGTTGCGGGACAAATTTTTGATTATTATTTCAGTAGATAAAAAAAACCTTGAAACTGTATGCATTTTCAAGTATACTTATTTTATATGATGCCAGGGCAGAGATTTGCCCTGGCCAAAACACACCATAGTCAGGAGGAATTGCAATGATAGAAGCAACGAGCTGTGGCGGTGTGGTGATATTTCGCGGTAAAATTTTAGTCTTATATAAGAATTACAAGAGCAAGTATGAAGGCTGGGTATTACCAAAGGGAACCGTTGAACCCGGAGAGGAGCACTGGCAGACAGCGCTGCGCGAGGTACGGGAAGAAACAGGTGTCGAGGCGTCCATTGTGAAATATATCGGTGTAAGTGAGTATACATTCCATGTACCGCAGGATATTGTAGAAAAAGAAGTGCACTGGTATCTAATGATGGCAGACAGTTACTACAGTAAGCCGCAGAAGGAAGAGTATTTTGTAGATTCCGGATATTATAAGTATCATGAGGCGTATCATCTGCTGAAGTTTTCAAATGAAAAGCAGATACTCGAGAAAGCGTACAATGAATACCTGAATCTGAAACGGGATAATTTGTGGGGAATCCACAGAATTAACCGTATCGGATAAGGTATGCAGACGTTTTGCATTGGCATAATAGATCAGACAGGATAAGGTGAGAGTATGAGATTTCGACCATGTATTGATATCCATAATGGTATCGTGAAGCAAATTGTTGGAAGTTCTTTGAAGGATGAGAATGATCAGGCATCAGAGAATTATGTGGCAAATCGTGAAGCATCGTGGTTTGCAAAGCGTTATAAGCAAGACGGACTGCAGGGAGGACATGTGATTCTTTTGAATCCACAGTCCTCCCCATATTATGAAAAGACAAAAAAGCAGGCACTTGAAGCATTGCATGCATATGAGGGCGGACTGCAGGCTGGCGGCGGTATTACTCCAGATAATGCGCTTGATTTTTTGCGCGCAGGTGCATCTCATGTAATTGTCACATCATATGTTTTTAACAACGGATGTATTCAATATGACCGTTTAAAAAAGCTGACACAGTTAGTTGGAAAACAAAGACTTGTTCTTGATGTGAGCTGTAGAAAGATAGATGAAGGCTACTGTATAATGACAGACCGTTGGCAGAAGTTTACAAAGGAAGTAGTTACGCTGCCATTATTGGAGGAGCTGTCTGCATATTGTGATGAATTTTTAGTACATGCTGTCGATGTAGAAGGCAAAAATGGTGGAATAGAGACAGGGATTGTCAGGATACTGTCTGATTATGACGGCATTCCTGTTACATATGCCGGAGGCGTTCACAGTTGGGACGATATCGATCTTCTTAAAAAATTGGGCAAAGGAAAGATTGATATGACAATTGGAAGTGCACTTGATTTGTTTGGCGGAACATTGTCATACGAGCGTCTTGCAGAGATGCATTTTTAATTAAAAGAATTTGACAAACAAGGAGAAAAAATGGATAGCACAAATATTCTTTATGGAAAAAAATGGGCAGTTTGCGGTGATAGTTTTACAAATGGAGATTTTTCAGGAGGCTACAGCGAGACATTTGAGGATGGCCCATTTGCCGGAAAATACAAGACATATGGTTATTTAATAGCAGAACGAAATCAGATGACAGTGCAGCATTTGGCAGTAGGTGGTCAGACAATGGCGATGCCGCCTGTTCCAGGCACTTTTTCCAATTCATTTTCTAATGGAATTTATAAGACTATTGATGAGGATGTTGATTACATCACATTGTACTACGGAATCAATGATTCACACCACAGACCGCATTCAACCGGAAGTGACGGGGAGGACCAGACCGGAATTATCCATTTGGGAACCATCGACGATACCGATAACACGACTTTTTACGGTGCGTGGAACGTGGTACTGGAATATCTGATTGCACATCATCCGTATGCACATATTGGCATTTTAGTGTCAAATGGATGTGAGACTGATGATTATCGTCTGGCAACTATTGAGGTGGCAAAGAAATGGGGCATTCCATATATCGACTTAAACGGAGATGAGCGTACACCAATGATGCATCGCTCTACAAACCCTGCTCATTGTGATCGGGCAAAAGAGCTTCGCATGGAAGCATTTAAGGTGGGAGGAAGAAACTCTCATCCAAATATCAAAGCTCATCTGTATGAGAGTTGGTTCATCGAAGATTTCCTGCGTACATTATAATATTTTTGTAAGTCACAGGTATATCAATCCCAATAAGCTTTTTTTGATGTCAAACAAATCTACAAATCGTACCCTAACGATCACACCATCATCTGAAGTAAACTGAATTTCTTTTTCATGCTCTATCTTTTGACTGATTTGTTCAGTTATTGGATAGAGCATTGTAATGTTTTTTGCATTGTATTTTTTCTGGTATGCATACATCTGGTACATATCTGCCTGAGAGATCCCACAATTTACTTTTTTGTTGGAAAGAAGTTTCCATTTCGTATCACAGATAAAAATTGCGTTGTCACGTTTTCTGGTGATTACAATATCTGGCCGTAATAAAAATTTCTTATTAGGCTGTGTGAACAGATAATGTCTTGCATTTTGTATGGATATAGAAAAATCCTCTGCTGGTAGAATTTTTTTTAACTGCACGGCAACATAGCGCTCAAATAGTGTTTCCATAGGAAACATAAGAGCAAATGCAGCACCAGAACCAGAAAACGAAGAAAAACTTTTTCCACTCAAGAAAAGTTGGCACCATAGAAGGAGCGTGGAATAGTCCTGGCTATGATTTTTATTAACGTATTTAAAGTTCACATTGTTTTTTGAATTGCAATCAAGTCCTATTTTTGAAAAATCACTGGTATAGTCTGTAGAAAACGGGACATTACCAAAAGAAGCAAGCAATGTTTTTATATCGTTCTTGTTTCGCAAAGAGCGTGTTTGCTTATACAAAAGCATCAATGTTGATTTTATCAGTCTGTTCTCAGGGCAGTTAGGTGTAAATTCATCAGATTCGGTGAAAACACGTTCTTTATGGAAACTGTTGTATTTTTGCTGCTCAGGAAACAAGATTTTTCCCTTAAAATAAGATCTGTTTTCAGCTATGGTTTCATAGTTGCTGCGCAGTCCATGTTTTGCCAAACAAAATGCTTCATCAATAAACATTCGTATGAAGATATCCAGAATCGGCATTTTTTCAATATCGACATCTGTAACTTGCAAGCTTTTATATGAGATATTCGTGATTGATTTGATCATGTCTGCCACAAGTTTTTTAATTTTCTGATTGCTTTTTTGCATGTTAGAGACAATTTTTGGTAAGATCTCAATGGCAGTGCCATCATCGAATGTAATAACACCGATATAGTTTTTGGCAGTTATGATCTTGCCGATTTCTTTTCTAAATGAAATTCCCATTAGCTCTAAGGCATCTGTGTCGCTGCTTGCGCCAAAAATCTTATGAAACGTATGAGTGGAGCTTATATTTTTACTGGAGAGAATAAAGTTTTCCAGCTGCTCAAAAATGGCAGGCGGCAGAGTAGTGTAGCCCTCTATTTGTCTGCCTGTGATAAAAGAGCCATATTCGCTTATCTGATAAATTGTTTTTGACATATAGGATCCTTTCGTTTTCTCCAAACATATTTAAACATATTCAAATATCTTTCGATTCCCCTTTTCTATCTTCATCTTTAAATAGAGCGGTAGGCTTCGATAAGCGAAAAAGCCGCTGCATTTATTTCATATTGAAATGCGTCATCCAACTCAAAATCAGTATTACCAAAAAGCTCGTCGTAGTTAATTATCTTTTTGATGATAAACTGTTCATTCTCATTTGTCTTCTTGTTGTCGCCAAGCACAAGTCGAATCTTCTCATAGTCCTCATAAAAATATTCCTGCAGTAGAGGAAGAATCGCACTTTTAAAAATAGAAGCAAGCATTTCAACTGTTGGATTGTTCTTTAATGGCATGAAATAGGCATGACCAATTGTGTGCTCACGATCGTAAAGCACGCTGATTTTTTGATTCATGTGTGAGAGAAGTTTTTGAATTGAAAGATCTTCAACACAAATTCCGCTTAGAACTGATGGATCAGGCTGCATTTCTGTAAAATGGAAACGACGGCGAAGAGCAGTGTCGATTGTAGAGATAGAACGGTCTGCTGTATTCATGGTTCCAATTATGTAAATGTTGTCAGGGACACCGAAAGACTCTTTTGAATATGGGAGTCTGGCATAAGTTCCTTCAAGCTGACCAATTCGTTTTGAGGGTTCAATCAGAGTGATAAGCTCACCAAAAATCTTTGCAATATTGCCGCGGTTTATCTCATCAATAATAAAAACATGATTAGTTTGAATCGATTGCTTTGCGCGGTCACAGAAATTCTTGAAAAGGCCAGAGGAGACTATATATTTAACATCAGAAATCGCATCATCGCTGTCACTATTCATTACGGGACGAATGCCTTCGATAAATTCTTCGTAGCTGTATGATTGATGGAACGTGGTAAATTCAATTAGCCCATCTGCCTTATAGTGATGATAGCGTTTTATTATATCCTCTAAAGGTTCATTCACAATATCTGATAATGACTTTTCCTCAATGACTGCAACAGCATAGAGAAGAGTGTGGTATGTTTTGCCGGTTCCAGGTGGACCGTAAAGAATCATATTTTTCGGAAGCTCTGTGTAGTCTGACGGAGTTTCTTTGAAGATATACCAGTCATCAAAGTCATCCATATATTCAGCATCTTTTACGTTTTTTAGTATTTTGGGTTTTAATATCATAGTGTACGTATACCTCCACAAAATTAAGAAAGTTATTGCTTAAGTGATACTAATCGTTATGTTAAATTGTAATAAAAAAGGTGTTCACAAGTAAAACTACTCATGAACACCTTTTAGATGCCGGTGGCCGGACTCGAACCGGCACGGATCGCTCCGCGTGATTTTGAGTCACGTGCGTCTGCCATTCCGCCACACCGGCTGACAACATGTAGATAATACCATGCTTTTCAAAAAAAAGCAAGCATTTTTTTGAAAATAGTTGAAGAAAATATGAAAGAATGATATGATAGCCAAAGAAACGTGAGATAAAACTCAGAAAGGAAGAAAAAATGTATAAAGAGTATAGTAATGTATACGTAAATAGCCACCCGCTGGTTCAGCATAAAATTTCTATGCTGAGAAATAAAAATACTGGAACAAATGAGTTCCGTAAGCTTATTGAGGAGATTGCAATGCTGATGGGATATGAGGCATTGAGTGATCTGCCGCTTGAGGATGTAGAGATTGAGACACCTATCGAAACATGTATGACACCTATGATTGCAGGAAAGAAGTTAGCAATTGTTCCTGTTTTAAGAGCTGGTCTGGGAATGGTAAGCGGTATTACCGCACTTACTCCTAGTGCAAAGATTGGTCATATTGGTCTGTATCGTGATGAGGTTACACACGAGCCGCACGAGTATTACTGTAAGCTGCCGTCACCAATCGAGCAGAGAACTATAGTTGTTGTAGATCCGATGCTTGCAACTGGCGGATCAGCAGTTGAGGCAGTTAATTTTATTAAGCAGCATGGCGGAAAGAAGATTAAGTTTATGTGCGTAATCGCAGCACCGGAAGGTATCGAAAGACTTATGAAGGCACATCCAGACATTCAGCTGTATGTTGGACATGTGGATCGCGAGCTGAATGAGAATGCATACATTTGCCCAGGTCTTGGCGATGCAGGCGACCGTATCTTCGGAACAAAATAAAACGCTTTAATTAGAATTGAGCTTTGAGCCGGAGCAATCCGGCTCTTTTTAAACTGGGATGAAGATACTGGTCAATATTAAAGGAGAAAATTTTATGCGCGCAAAAATCAGACAGCTGTTTTGCCTGATAGTTATTGTTATAATTGCTTTAGCAATAGGGGCAGCAGCAATCAATGTCTATATGGTATGGGGGACAAAAGGGCGTATTTTAAAAAAGGATCAGTGGGCAAATTTTAAAGCAGATGGTGTTGTTGTTTTGGGCTGTGCAGTAAGACCAAATAAAGAAGCAAGTCCAATGTTGAATGATCGAATGCAGACAGCAATTTCTTTTTATAAGGAAGCTTCTGTTACAAAAATGCTTGTCAGTGGAGATAATTTAAATGAAGATTACGATGAAGTATCCGTTATGAAAAAGCTTGCAGTGTCAGGTGGAATTGAAGCAGATGAGGTATATATGGATCATACTGGTTTAAATACATATGATACCATTGTGCATAGTCTGGAATTTTTTAATAAGGGATCAACAATTGTAATTGTAACTCAAAGCTATCATCTTTACCGCGCACTTTATTTGGCGCAGTGTATGGGGCTTAATGCATATGGCGTGTCAGCAGACAGCGATATTGTTTACCGCGGACAATTATACAGAGAGTTTCGAGAGATGGCAGCCAGACTAAAGGACTTTTGGTATGGGATTACTAAGCCAGAGCTCCCAGAAAGAGCAAAAGGAATCATTACTTGCAAATCGAAAAAGTTTGACGTATACTATGCGTGAACTGCAACAACTTTGGGAGGACATCTTTATGAATTTTATTTTTATATCGCCTCAGTTTCCAACCAACTATTACCATTTTTGTGCGGAACTGAAGAATAACGGAGTAAACGTTTTAGGAATCGGTGACAGTGCCTATGATTCCTTGCCATATAGCTTAAAAAATGTACTTACCGAGTATTATAAGGTAGAGTCCATGGAAAACTATGATCAGATGATGCGCGCAGTCGCTTATTTTACCTTTAAATATGGCCGTATTGACTGGCTAGAGAGCAATAATGAGTACTGGCTGACACAGGATGCCAGACTGCGCACAGATTTTCATATCACCAGTGGTTTTCAGTTAAATGAGATTGAGACTTTTAAGTCCAAGAAGCACATGAAGGAGTATTACAAAAAGGCAGGTATTCCGGCAGTGGAGTGCTACCGTATTGGTTCTCGCGAAGGTTGCTTTTCTTTTGCAGCAAAGTATGGCTATCCGATTGTAGTAAAGCCAGATAATGGTGTTGGTGCACAAAATACTTATCGCATCTCAAATGATCAGGAGCTTGATCAATTTTTTGCAGAAGCAGACAGAGAAGGATATTTAGCAGAGCCGTATGTAGATGGCACGATCTGTTCTTATGATGCGATTATTAACAGCAAGGGAGATGTTCTTTTTGAATCCGGAAATGTGACGCCTGTTTCCATTATGGATATTGTAAATAATAAGGCGGATGCTTATTTTTACATAGAAAAGCAGCTGCCAGATGATGTGCGCGATGCAGGAAGACGATGCGTGAAAGCATTTGATGTAAAGAGCCGCTTTATTCATTTTGAGTTTTTCCGTTTGAATAAGGATATGCCGGGTGTGGCAAACAAAGGTGAGATAATTGCGCTTGAAGTCAATATGCGTCCAAGCGGCGGTTTCACACCAGATATGCTTAATTATGCAAACAGTACAAATGTGTATAAGATCTGGGCAGATATGATCGTGTTTGATCGCTGTACTTTGTCTGAGTATGCAGATAAGTTCTATTGCATATATGTGGGAAGACGCGATTGTAATCCGCATAAGAATGCTCATAACGAGATTTTGTCACGTTATCGTGCAAATATCACGATGAGTGACCGTATGCCGGCTGTGCTTGCGCAAGGTATGGGCGACCAGATGTATATTGCTAAGTTTAGTGAAAAGGACCAGATGGAGGCGTTTTTGCAATACGTCATTGCCTGATAGAAAAGAGGGGATTGTTTGGACTGTAAAACTGCGAACCGTATGATGGTTCCTTTTTTGGAGGGTGCTCTTTCATTGGAGGAGACCGATCATTTTTTAAAGCATATCAAAGAATGTTCCGGCTGCAGAGAGGATCTGGAAATTTATTATACGGTTCGTACTGCAATCGACGGAATGGATCAGGATCGCTTTAAGACATATAACTTAAAGCAGCAGTTTGAGCATGATATGAGCCAAGTGGCCAGACAGGTTCGTGCAGGTCTGTTTATTCAGTGGCTTCATCATATTGCATTGACAGCAGCAACAGTTGCAGCAATAGCTGTATCTATGCTGCAGATCATGCGTTGGTTTTAAATGAAATGATACCAGGGTCAAAAGCTCCAAAAGCCGTTCGTGCTTGCACGATTAGGTTTTTGAGCTTGGGACCCGCAAAAACATGAGGATGCAGCGATTTTCAAGGAAAATCAGCGAATCCGAATGTTTTTAGAATTGCGAAAGTTGCATAGCAACGGAGCAATTCGTGGATACATCATAAAAATTTTAGGAGGGAACATGGGAGACTATTTGCTGTTAATAGACGGCTCGAGCCTGCTGTCGACGCAGTACTTTGGCAACTTGCCAAGAGAGATTTTGTATGCGAAAAAGCAGGAGGAAAAAGAGGCATGGTATCATAAAATTATGATGACCTCGAAGGGAGTTTATACAAATGGCATATTTGGCTTCCTTAGATACCTGTTTAAAATAATAAAAGAACAAAAGCCGGCGTATCTGGCTGTGGCATGGGATTTGACAAGAGATACATTTAGGCGTGAACTTTATGCAGATTATAAGGGCAATCGCTCTGAGACTCCAGAGCCATTAAGGGAGCAGTTTGCGCTTTGCCAGGAGGTTCTTGCAAATATGGGAATCTGCCAGCTTATGGATGAGCACTTTGAGGCAGATGATTTATGTGGTTCCATGGCGAAAAAATTTGAATCACAGCTTCCGGTCAAAATTTTGACAAAGGATAATGATTATCTTCAGCTTGTAACAGACAATACTACATTGTGGCTAATGCATTCAAGTGCTGAAAAGACACAGGAAATTTTTGATAAATATCATATGAAAAAAGAAGATATGGCAATCCCGGATCGTGTGTTTCCGTTTAATCCACAGCTGGTGAAGGAAGAATTTGGAATTGAGCCGTGCCATGTTAATTCTTTAAAGGGATTAGCAGGTGATAAATCAGACAATATAACTGGTGTGCCAGGTGTAGGAGCTGTATCCGCTGTAAAGTTGATTAAAGAGTATGGTACTGTTGAAAAGCTATATGAGGCAATTGATAATCTGGACAAGGCCGGCGAGAAGGCGATTAAGGAATATTGGAAGGAAAAGCTTGATTTAAAGCGTTCACCTCTTGCTTACTTATTAAAGGAAAGTGATACAGAGCTTGTTGGAAAAAAAGCTGCTTTTTTAAGTGAGAAGCTTGCAACAATCAAGACAGACATTCCGATTACAGAGTCGCTTGAGCATTTTCGCACTCATATTGACAAGGCAGCTGCCCAAAAGGAGCTTGATCGCCTTGAATTTCATAGTGTCCGCCTTGATTTTGATGAAGAAGAGCAGCCATCTGTATTTGAAACGCTTGATCTTGAGCGCGTAGAGGATATGAATGAAAGCTTTGAAGTGATTCGTGCGCTCAAAAAAGAAAAAACGCTTGGTCTTTCATTTGCAGGAACGAAGGATAATATTGTAGGAATGGCAGTGGCAGCAGGGACAAAGGGATATTATTTTCCAGTCATTAATTTTATCACAGAAGATCTTTTGACAGGTTTTGCTGATGAGTTGGCAGCCTCCTGCAAGACAATGTATGTACCTGATGCAAAGCAGTTCCTTCATTATATGACAGATCATAAGCCACAGGGTGTTGATGCTTTTCATCATCAGTCTCTTCGCGATGTTTCAATTGGCGCATATTTGCTGGATCCTCTTATTGGAAGTTATCCTATTGAAAAGATTGCAGGAACGTATGCATCAAAAGAACTTCCGTCCTATCAGGATTTGTTTGGAAAGACAGTATTGGAGATGGCATCAATGCAGCCATCATTTGATGCGTATGTGTGTCATCAGGCAGCAGCAGCACTTTTTTGTGGTCCTGTTATTGAAAAACAGCTCGAAGAAGAGGATATGAGCACGCTTTATAAAGATATCGAGATGCCAGTTGTCTTTGATCTTTGCCGCATGGAGCAGGCAGGAATCGCTGTGCAAAAAGAAGCACTTAAAAGCTATGGGGAGGATTTAACTGGAGAAATTGAATCACTTCAGTCTCAAATTTATGCACTTGCAGGAAAAGAGTTTAACATTCTTTCACCAAAACAGCTTGGTGAAGTGTTGTTTGAGGATTTAAAGCTTCCAGGCGCAAAGAAGACAAAGAGCGGGTATTCGACTGCTGCCGATGTATTAGAAAAGCTGTCAACAGATTATCCGATTGTGGAAAAGGTATTGTCATATCGTCAGCTGACAAAATTAAAATCGACATATGCAGAGGGTCTTGCTTCATGTATTGCACAGGATGGCCGTATACATGGAACATTTAATCAGACGATCACGGCAACAGGCCGCATCAGCAGCACAGAGCCAAATCTTCAAAATATTCCAGTTCGCATGGAGTTAGGCAGAGCCATCCGCAAGGTTTTTGTGCCAAAGGATGGATGTGTATTTATTGATGCTGACTATTCGCAGATTGAGCTTCGTGTGCTGGCTCACATGTCTGGTGATGAGCGATTGATTGAGGCATACCGCAGTGCACAGGATATTCATGCACTGACAGCTTCTCAGGTATTCCATGTTCCGCTTGAAGAAGTTACACCGCAGCTTCGCCGAAATGCAAAGGCTGTTAATTTTGGAATTGTGTATGGAATTAGTGCGTTTGGTCTTAGTGAGGATTTAAGTATTTCACGCAAGGAAGCAATGGAATATATTGAACACTATTTCAACGCCTATCCTGGAATCAAGGCCTTCCTTGACCGTATGGTAGAGCAGGGACATACAAATGAGTATGTTACGACAATGTTTGGACGAAGACGTCCAATCCCAGAAATTAAATCTTCCAACTATATGCAGCGCCAGTTTGGAGAGCGAATAGCGATGAATTCGCCTATTCAGGGAACTGCAGCTGATATTATGAAAATTGCAATGACAAAAGTAAATAAACGTCTAAAAGAAGAAAAACTGCAGTCCAGAATCGTCCTTCAGGTGCATGATGAGCTGCTGCTAGAGGTACCAACAGCGGAGTGTGAGGCAGTTAAGATACTTCTTGTTGATCAGATGCAGTCAGCAGCAAATCTTCGCGTGCCGCTTGAAGTGTCTGTGTCTGTTGGAAATAGCTGGTACGAAACAAAATAAGGGAGAGTAATAATGATTCTTGGAATAACAGGAGGTGTCGGTGCCGGAAAGTCTTCGGTGTTGGCGATCTTAGAAAAAGAGTATAATGCAAAACTAATTTTAGCTGATGAGGTCGGACGAGAGCTTATGCAGCCGGGAGAGGCTAATTATGTCAATATCGTTAATGCATTTGGAAAAGAAATTTTAAATGAAGATCAGACGATTGATACAAAAAAACTGGCAGCAACAGCATTTTCAAATCCGCTTGAGACGCTTCGCCTTAATGCGATTACTCATCCAAATGTAAGAGTACGTATTGAGTGGATGATCAAGGAAATACGCGACAAAGAGCCAGATGCGCTGATTGTGATTGAGGCTGCGCTTCTCTCAGAAGGTCATCTGATCCCGCTTTGTGATGATGTCTGGTATATTTACACTGATGAGCAGACACGTATTAAACGTATCATGGAGTCAAGAGGCTACAGCAAAGAGCGCTGCATTCAGACTATTGCAAGACAAAAAAGTGATGCGCAGTTTCGTGCAGAGTGCCGTGTTGTGATTGACAATAGTCACAGCATTGAGGAGACGAAGGCGCAGATTGAACGGCAGATGAAAAAAGACAGATAAATACGATACCCACATACTTCCTATTTTATTTTGGAAAGTATGTGGGTATTTCTTATATATATTCTAATATTAAGCGTTTTACTGCTTGCTGTAGAAGCAGTAAGATCCAGCCTTTACACTATGGCATACACCATCAATTACAATGTCTGCCTCGACTGGTACGGTAATCTCATAGCGCCAGGAATCATCTTCCTTTGTCCAGAAGGAGCTGATATGACCGTGGCGGGTATCTAATTCAGCGCGCAGCCAATCCAGACGGGTATCTGGATGCGGAGCAATTGTAACCTTTTCATAGCCCGGAGCATCCTCACGAGGAAGAATACCAGCGGCAGTGCCATAGACCCAGTCGGCAACGGAGCCGTATGCATAATGGTTGTAAGAATTCATATCCTTGCTCCAGAAATTGCCATCTTCCATAATGCCGTCCCAGTGCTCCCAGATGGTGGTAGCTCCTTTTGTGACTGGATACAGCCAGGATGGATATTTAGTTCTAAGAAGTAAATCCCATGCTAGATCAGTGTGACCATAATCACTTAATACATGCAGCAAGTAAGGAGTACCGACAAATCCGGTCTGAAGCTTTGTACCGCAGGCGCGAACCATATCAGCTAACTGATCAGCAGCAGCCTGACAATTTTTTGCCAGTTTAAAGTGAGCAGCTAAGACACATTCGGTTTGTGTATGATATGTTGGCCATGTTTTTTGGAAGGTGTTTACAATATTTTCATAAAGTGTACTTAGTGCACTGACATCCTCCCCAAGTACGGTTCCAGCCTGAATTACAAGGCTTGTCGAATAAGCGTAGAAGGCAGAGGCAATAAAGTCTTCATTGCTTGAACCCTTATAGCTGCCAGATGGGGCATCAAGACCAAGCCAGTCACCGTAATGTGTTCCGCCTGTCCAAAGATATTTTGTGGTAGTAGTGGAAGTGATATAATCAATCCATTTTTTCATACTCTGATATTGATTTTTTAAAATTTGTTTGTTTCCAAATGCCAGATAAACCTGCCATGGGCATATGGCAGCAGCATCACCCCATGCGCTGCTGGCTTGCGGATTTTGTAAAAGATCTGGGATAACATGGCCAACATAGCCATCATCGTGCTGATCAGATGCCAGATCAGCCAGCCATTTTGTGAAGAATTTTTCAGCATCGTAATTTAAGCAGGCTGTGCGTACAAAAACCTGCGCATCACCAGTCCAGCCAAGACGCTCATCGCGCTGTGGGCAGTCAGTTGGAACATCTAAAAAATTACCCTTTTGTCCCCATATAATATTAGAGAACAGCTGATTCAGCAGAGTATTTGAACTGCTTAAAAATCCAGTCCGTTTCATATTAGAATGAACAGCGATAGCTGTGAAATTTTCTGCCTTTACGCAGTCAATGCCGCCTGGAAAGTCATTGATGCGAATATATCGAAAACCATAGAAAGTAAGTGATGGATGCCAGGTTTGTACACCATCTTTACAGATATAGTGATATTGTGCTTTTGCACCGCGATAATTTTCTGTATAGAAGTTACCCTCTTTATCCATTACCTCAGCAAAAGAAAGGTCTACACAGTCACCAGCCTTTGCGTTTACAAATAGCTCTACATATCCGGTCATGTTCTGTCCAAAATCAAGAACAGTTTCTCCATTTGGAGTAACAAATACTTTTTTTACAGCGAGGCGTTCCTGTTCGCGAACTTCCTCACCTTGCTGCAAAATCAGCGTATCTGTTGGTCCATCAAACATGGTAACTGACTGATCAAGTAACGGAGTCTTTGCTGAATCATAAATTTCACCATCATAAATTTCAGAGAAACGTACAGGACCATCTGAAACCTTCCAGCTTTCATCAGTAGATAGAATTTTGCTGCTTCCATCTTCAAAGGTAAGTGTAATCTGTGCAGCAAGGCCGCATGGGCGAGAACGAAGCTCATCCTGATATGCACAGCCAAGCCATCCAGGAAGCGGACTTCTATACCAGCCCTTTCCAACAGTAACCTCAATTTCATTTTTACCGTTTGTCAGAAGATCAGTGATGTCATATTTTTGATATTGCAGGCGTTTGTGGTAGCTTGTCCAGCCTGGAGCCATAACAAATTGACCGACACGTCTGCCATTTAATTTTGCCTCATACACGCCCATGGCAGTTATTGTCAAATTTGCATGTGTAATCTTTTTTTCAAAGACGAAAGATGTGCCAAAAACGGCGGCGGGATCTCCCAGATCATTTGCAGGGCAGATCCATGTTGGATTCCAGTTCATAAAAAATACCTCCCTTAAATTTGAAAAGTTACGTTATTACTTACTTGAATTGTACCATGAAATAAAATAAGAAAAAATATCTGAAAAGCACAAAATGATGGAGAATCATTGCCATAGATTGACGAAAACATTGCACCGAAGGGCTTTCGTATAGGCAACAAAACAATTGACTTTTGCATGACGGCTTGTTACAATGGCTTATAGAGCCACTGAGCCATCGGGGACAGGTACGGTGGCTCAAGTAAGAAAGGCATAAGAAGAAAATATGAGATTTGTCAGTATAGCCAGTGGAAGCAGCGGAAACTGTACCTATATAGGCACCGATCACACGCATCTTTTGGTGGACGCAGGAATCAGCTGTAAGCGAATAGATACCGGAGTACAGGAACTTGGTATTAAGCCAGATGAGCTTGCCGGTGTGTTGATCACACATGAGCATAGTGATCACATAAGCGGCATTCGCGTTTTTTCAAAAAAGCATCATGTGCCGATTTATGGCACAAAAGAGACGCTTGAGGCAATTGAGCGAATGGATGTAAAAAAGGAAATAGATCCTGATTTGTATCGTCCAGTACGTGCCGATGAGCAGATTGTAGTAGGGGATTTTACTGTAACACCATTTTCAAACAGTCATGACGCAGCCAATCCAGTGGGCTACCGCGCAGAGGCAGAGGGTCATGCAGTAGGAGTTGTCACAGATCTTGGCGTGTACAGCCAGTATACAATTAATCATCTGCTTGGTCTGGATGCAGTTTTGCTTGAAGCAAATCATGATGTGCATATGCTTGAGGCAGGTCCGTATCCATTTCCATTAAAACGCAGGATTCTTGGTCAGAAGGGTCATCTTTCCAATGAAGCGGCAGGTCATTTATTAAATGAACTGCTTCACGATGGAATGAAGCATATTGTGTTAGGCCATTTGAGCAAGGAAAACAATTATGCCGAGCTTGCGTATGAGACTGTATGCTGTGAAGTGAATATGGGCGAAAATCCATATCATTCAGGCGATTTTCCAATCACAGTCGCAAGGCGTGATGCGATGTCTGAGGTGATTTACATATAGCCAATAAGTTAAGGTTAAATAATATTTTGACCTTAAAATAAAATAAAAAATAAGAGAGGCAGGAATTAAAAATGACAAAAGCAGTTATCACAGTAATTGGAAAAGACACAGTAGGTATTATTGCAGGAATCTGTACTTATCTGGCAGATAAGAAGATAAATATCTTAGATATTTCCCAGACAATCGTACAGGGATACTTCAATATGATGATGATTGTTGATATCAGTGCTGTCGAAGAAAACTTTATTGATGTTGTAACAGAGCTTGAGGAGATTGGAAAGAAGCTTGGCGTAGAGGTTCATTGCCAGAAGGAAGAAATCTTCACAAAAATGCACAGAATTTGAAATGCCAGGGCGGTTTTGCGCATGATAGGAGCGGGTGAGCTGTTTCTTACTAAAATCAGCGAATCCGAATGTTTTTAGAATTGTGAGAGTTG
>ERZ824488.884-NODE-884-length-36625-cov-5.597840_pt1 | contig 36625 bp, 34 predicted proteins | sample MGYA00519936_ERZ824488 | MGnify/ENA primary metagenome ERZ824488 (study PRJEB31778, sample SAMEA3449153) | human gut metagenome | biome: human gut; feature: human-associated habitat; material: faeces | place: United Kingdom | collected 2010/2012 ... | reverse complement strand
TATCACTGTGGGTCTTCTTTTAAAGATTTAGGTATTAAATGTTTTGCTATAAATAGAGTAGAAAGCAATAAAATGTTAAATAGTTTATTAAGCGAGTTAAATTAATATAAAAATTTATTAATTATTTTTATATTTATCACATAAATTACAAAAATGTAATATAAAATTAGTGATGGACTTAGGAAGGAGTGATTAAAATATGGTTAGTAAGAAGAGTATAATTATTATTTCAATAGTGATATTTATTATTTTAATTCTTATTGTTTTTGCTTATTTATATTCTGTTCGTTATTATCTTGATTCTGACATAGATATTTTAACAGGTAATAATAAAACTATAGATATTAGTCAATTTGATAATAATATTATTATAAATAGTGGTGGTACTTATAATCTAACTGGTACTTCTAGTAATCATATTTTAATTGATGCTCTGGATGAAGATGTTACTTTAGTATTAAATAATGTAGAAATAAACAGCAATAATAGTAGTGCTATTATTGGAAAAAATTTAAATAGTTTAAATATAGATTTAGTAGAAGGCTCTACTAATACTTTGTATTCGGAAGGTAAGAGTGATTATAAAAGCTCTTTATATGTGAACGGAGATATAACTTTTACAGGAGAAGGAACTTTGAATATAGCAGGTAATCAATTAGAAGGTAATGGAATAACTGCTGTGGGAAGTAATATAGTATTTGAAAGTGGTAATATTAATATTACTGCTAAAAGAGCAGGAATAAAAACAGATGGAAAAGAAAATGGTTTGATCACAATTGATGATGGAAATATTTATATTGATGCAGATGGTGATGGTATTAATGCTTTGGAGGGAGTAGTAATCAATAATGGAACTATTTTTATCTCTGGAGGAGTTAGTGATTATTGTCAGGGAATTGATACTAATGATGGTTTTACTATAAATGGTGGAACAGTAATTGCTTTAGGAGTAGGAATGTTAGAGACTCCGCTTAAAAGTTCTGATCAAAAAACTATTTGTTTAAGTTTAGATGAGGATATTTCTTCTGAAAATACAGTTACTTTAGCAAATTCTAAAAAAGAAGAAGTGATTTCTTTTGTAGCTCCTAAAGATTTTAAAACAATTCTTATAAGTAATAATAATATTTCTGATAATACTTATTATTTATATCAAAATAATTTGCATACTGGAAAGGCTGTTAATGGTTTATATACGGGAGGAAGTGTAACTTTAAAGGACATGATAACTATAAATGATAGTAGTAAAATTGTTGTCTCTGATACAGTTACTAGTGTAGGAAATAATATAAGATAGGTTTATTTAGATATTAATAAGATAAAAAAGTAATAAATTTGTTGAAATTGCTTTTTTTTTGTGTTACAATGCTTATAGATAATAAAGGAGGCTAATATGGAAGATAAGAAAATCTTAACTATTAATAAAGCTGATGGTTCTACAGAAGAAGTAGAAGAAGTAATTAGTTTCGAATTTAATGATACAAAAAAACGTTATTTAGTTTATACAAAAAATGAAGTTGATCAAAATGGAAATATTACTATTTATGTTACTGAAGTAATTCAAGATAGTATGGGAACTAGGTTTTTAGGTGTGGAAAATGATGATGAATGGTCTAAAATTAAAGATGTACTAAGACAATTAGCTAAAAAGGAAGAAGCTTAAGTAGGGAGGTTTAATTATGGAAAATATCAAACTAATAAATAATGTTGAATCTGAAGTTACACAATTGCAAGGTGCTAAAAAATTAAAAGTTCGTGCTTTAGATTATGAACATATTATGGAAATGGTTAAAAAATCAATTGTAAAGAATGCTTTTAGAGAAGAGAAAAAAGAACCAGTTTTAGAATCTAGAAAACCAGAAGAAGAAAGATTAGAAAAACCAAAATTAAGAATAGTTCCTGAGGCAAGAGAAAAAGAAGAAAGTGAAAAAGAATATAATTTCGCTTATAGTGGACATAAACCAGAAGAAGATGTTACAAGTGATGATATTGATAAAATTAATGAGAAATTAGGTAAAACTTATAAAGAAGCACCAAAAGAAGAAAAGAAACCTAAAGTAGAAATTAAAGAAGAAAAACCAAAAGAAGAAGTTATAACTAAAGAAGCATTTGAAGAAGCACTTGCTACTAAAGATAATTTTTCTCCTAAAATTATAAATTTTAAAGAAGCTGTTAAGAAAGATTATGATGGAAACAATAAAAATATTGAACTTAAACAACAAGAAATTGATAATATAACTAAAAAATATGGAGAAGAAACGGAAATTGGAACTAAGCTTCAAGAAAGTAAAAAAGATGCTCAAGATACTATGAATGGTATTAATGGGTTAGATTTAGATTTTTTAACTGGTAAAGAAGATGATTTTGTAAGAAATGCATTAAATGCATTAGAAGCGTTGTTTAATGATAGAAGAGAAAAATATAATAGAATAAAACAAGAATTAAGATCTAATACTAGTCGTAAAGAAGAGCTTGGTAAATTAGAACAAAAAGCTCGTGAAGAGTTAAAAGAATTGAAAAAAGTAATGGCTGAGTTCATAAAAGATAATTATTCACAACTTGTTAAAGCTAATAAAATAGATGATGCTTATAAAGAAACTTCTGAGGAAATTACAGAATTAACTGGTATTGAAAATGATACTATTTTTCCAGAACCTGAAAGAGAGTTTGTAAATGTATCTTCTTCTCCTCAACCTTCTCGTCAATTTGTATCAGGTATTGAGAATTTGAAGGAAAAACAAGTAGTTAATGGTAATAATTTTGGAAATAATGTTCCTAATATGGGAAATGTTAATTCTCAAAATACTATAATTGGAGCACCAACAGTACCTAATCGTTTTGATCCATTAAGACAAGAAGATATGAATGGTGGTTATAAAAGAGCAGCTGTTTAGCTCTTCTTTTTTTTGTTAAAATATAGTATAATAAAAAAGGTGATTGTTTATGAAAAAAATAATGGATGGAAATAAAGCTTGTGCTAGTGTGTCTTATAAATTTACAGAAGTTGCAGGTATTTATCCGATTACTCCAGCTTCGCCAATGGCAGAAAATATAGAGGTATTGGCGAACAATGGAGAAAAGAATTTTTTTGGTGATAAGGTAAAAGTTGTAGAAATGCAAAGTGAGGCTGGAGCGATTGCGACAGTTCATGGACTTTTACAAAACGGTGTACTTGCTAGTACTTATACAGCTAGTCAAGGACTTTTACTTATGCTTCCAAATATGTATAAAATTGCAGGAGAAATGCTTCCAGGAGTTATAAATGTAGCTGCTAGAACTATTGCAACTCATGCTCTTTCAATTATGGGCGATCAAAGTGATATTTATGCGGCAAGGGGAACGGGCTTTTCGATTTTAGCTTCTAGTTCAGTGCAACAAGTTATGGATTTAACAAGTGTGTGTTATCTTTCTGCTATAAAGGGAAGACTTCCTTTTTTAAACTTTTTTGATGGTTTCCGTACTTCTCATGAGTATAATAAAATTGAGGTAATTGATTTTGATAAAATTGAAAAGTTAATTGATAAAAAAGCTTTACAAGAATTTAGAAATAGATCTCTTGATATAGATAATCCTAATACTAGAGGTAGTAATCAAGGAGATACAATGTATTTTCAAGCAATTGAAGCTCGTAATAAGTTTTATGATAATATGCCTGATATTGTAAATAGTTATATGGAAGAGATTAATAAAATTACAGGGCGTGATTATAAACCTTTTAATTATTATGGAGATAAAAAAGCTAAACATATTATTGTGGCAATGGGGTCTGTTTGTGAAACTATAAAAGAATATATTGATCTTTCTAAAGAGAAAATTGGTCTTATTGAAGTACATCTTTATCGACCATTTTCAGCTAAGTACTTTTTAAAAGTTTTGCCTAATTCAGTTAAAAAAATAGCAGTTTTAGATAGAGTGAAGGAATTTGGTGCGGGCAAAGATCCATTATGTTTGGATGTAAGCGATATTATTAAAACTTATGATTTAAATATCGAAGTAGTGGGGGGAAGATATGGACTTTCTTCTAAAAATACAAATTTAAATGATATCGAGGCAGTATATCGATATTTAAATACTAATAATAATCGAAGTTTTACTTTAGGTATTTTGGATGATGTTACTAATCTTTCTTTAGAACGAACTACTACAAAATTTAAAAAAGATTATGAGGAAATGCTAATTTATGGATATGGTTCTGATGGACTTATTACTACTTCAAAAGATATTTTAACAATTGTGGGAGAAAATACGGAAAAATATGTTCAAGGATATTTTGAGTATGATTCTAAGAAAAGTGGGGGTGTTACTAAAAGTCATTTAAGATTTAGTGATAATCCAATACGTAGTACTTATTATGTTGAGAATCCTAAAGTAGTAGTGTGTTCTAAAGATACATATTTAAAGAAATTTAATATGTTAGATAAGATAGAAGAAGAGGGAATATTTATTTTAAATACAGAGGTAGATGAATTAAAACTTCCTCAAAATTATTTAGATATAATTAAGAAAAGAGATATTAGTGTTTATACTATTAATGCTTCAAAAATAGCTAAAGATAATGGAATTCCTAATAAGATAAGTATGATTATGGAAAGTGTTATTTTACATTTAGCTAATCTGATGCCTCGTTCTAATTATCTTAGTTATATAGAAGAAATGATAAAAAAGAACTTTTCTTCTAAAGGAGAAAGAGTTGTTAATGCTAACTTAAATGCTTTAAAAGATGCTTTAAATAATATTAATAAAGTTAATATTATGGAAATAGGAGTAATGGAAAAAGAAGCGGTACAAAATAATATTTTTTCATTACTTGAACATGATATGGGTAATGATATTAAAGTTAGTATGTTTGAGGGTAAAGAAGATGGTATTTATGAACCTGGTTTATCTGCTTTGGAGAAAAGAGGAATTTCTAATATAGTTCCTAGTTATGATAAAGAAAAATGTATAATGTGTAATTTGTGTTCTTTTGTTTGTCCTCATGCTGTTGTAAGACCATATTTACTTACAAAAGATGAATATGAAAAAGCTCCGGAAGAAGTAAAACAAGACTGTAAGGAAGCTAAAATAAAAGATCATGATTTAATGTATACTGTTGGAGTGTCTGTTTATGATTGTACAGGATGCTTTTTATGTAGTAATATTTGTCCAACCGGTGCGATAAGGATGGATAAAATTAAAGAAAAAGAAAAGGTAAAATTTAATTATTTGGAAACACTTGAAGATAAAAAAGTAATGGATGTTAACACTGTAAAGGGAAGTCAATTTATAAAACCTAGTTTTTCATTCTCAGGTGCTTGTAGTGGTTGTGGGGAAACTCCTTATTTAAAACTTTTATCACAACTATTTAAAGACAATTTAATGATTGCTAATGCTACGGGATGTTCTTCTATTTATGGAGCTGCTCTTCCTAGTACACCTTGGAGCGTGCCTTGGGTTAATTCTTTATTTGAAGATAATGCTGAATTTGGATATGGAATTAGAATTGCTGAAGATTTTATGAAGGAAAAAATTAGCAAGTTGATGCAAGATAATATTGATAAAGTAAATGATCATAATAAAAAATTAATAGAGGAGTATTTAAATAATTATTCTAAGGAAGTATCGTTTAAAGTTTATGAAAATTTAGATTATGAAGATTTTAAGGAAATTGAACCTTTTAAAAAATATATAAAAGAAAAAAGTGTTTGGTTAGTTGGAGGAGATGGCTGGGCATATGATATAGGTTATGGTGGTATAGATCATGTTTTAGCTAACAATGAGAACGTTAATATTTTAGTGCTTGATACAGAAGTTTATTCTAATACAGGAGGTCAGTCTTCAAAAGCAACAAGACCAGGAGCAATTGCTAAATTTGCCAGTAGTGGAAAGAAGACTGCTAAGAAAAATTTGGCAAAAATAGCCTTAAATTATCCTCATGTTTATGTTGGTACTATTTCACTTGGGGCTAATTATATGCATACAATTAGAACAATATTAGAAGCTGAGAAGTATCCAGGTCCTTCAATATTAATTGCTTATGCTCCTTGTATTGCACATGGAATTAAAACGGGAATGAAAGATTCTTTACAAGAGGAAAAGTTAGCAACTTTATCAGGATATTTTCCACTTTTTAGATATAATCCTGAAACTGGTAAGTTTAGTCTTGATTCTGGAGCAGATTTTGAAAGACTAGAGGAAATTTTTAGAAATGAAAATAGATATCGCTCTAATAAGGAACTTTTAGAGAAAAATAAAGAGGATATTATTGATAATTATAAATCTTTAGAAGAATTAGCTAATAAATAGTTCTTATTAAAAAAATAATAGTTCTTAAATGTTTTCAATTTTTTGAACTATTATTTTTGTGTTTTTAAAGATATTTTGGATATTATCTTCTTCATCTTTTATTTTTATTTGGTACTTTATTTGCTCATTAAATGTTTTTTGGATTATTTCTAAATTAGCACAGAGAGTATTTAATAGTTTTAAGTTATCATAATCACAGCTTAGCATATAATAATTATATTTTATATAGGGCTTTATTTCTGTTTTTAATAGAACTTCTTTGGTAGCATTAGAATAAGCTCTTATCAGCCCTCCAGCACCTAGTTTTATACCTCCAAAATATCTAACCACAATAATTAGGATATTGATAAGATTTTTTTTATCTATAATTTCCATAATAGGAAGTCCTGCCGTACCACTTGGTTCTTTATCATCACTATATTTTTGGTTATTTATTAGTTTGTAAGCATAAACAATATGAGTAGCATCTTTATATTTTTGTTTTGTTTTTGTTAAGATATTATTTATATCAGTTATGTTATCTACTGGATAAACAAGAGCAATAAATTTAGAATTTTTAATCGTTATTTCATTTAGATTAGTATTTTTTACGATATACATAAAATCACCAAGTTAATTATAAACGGTTATTTTAGATTTTACAAGTTGAAGTTTTATTAGTATAATAATGGTAGTATTTAAAAAGTGGGGTATTTATATGCTTAAGGAGAAATTAAAATTAGTGCCAGAGAAACCTGGTTGTTATTTAATGAAAAATAAAGATGGTCTTATTATTTATGTTGGTAAAGCTAAGAACTTAAAGAGAAGAGTTAATTCTTATTTTAATAAGGTTCAAACTGGTAAGACTAAAGTTTTAGTAGATAATATAAGTGATTTTGAATATATTATTACTAATACTGAAACAGAATCTTTAATATTAGAAATTAATTTAATAAAGAAATATAATCCAAAGTATAATATTTTACTTAAAGATGATAAAACTTATCCTTATATTGTTTTAACTGATAATAAATATCCGACTTTGAAAATAGTTAGAAGTAAAGCAAGAAAAAAAATAAAAGGGAAAGTATTTGGACCTTTTCCTAATGTAGTAAGTGCTAGAAATACAGTTAATTTGATAAATAGAATTTATCCTCTTAGGAAATGTGAAACCTTAAAAAAGGATTTATGTTTATATTATCATATTAATGAGTGTTTAGGATATTGCAAGATCGAGGTTAGTTCTAAAGTTATTAATGATATGACTAAAGATATTGTAAGAATTTTAAATGGTGATTATAAGTTTTTAACTAAAAAATTAGAGGAAGAAATGACTAAAGCAAGTGAAAATTTACAATATGAAAGAGCTTTAGAAATTAAAAATTTAATTTCAGATATCAAAAACACAATAAGTAAACAGATTATAGTGTCTAATATAAGATATAATTTTGATGTTTTTGGTTTTTATGAAGTGGATAACTTTTTAATAGTTTTAGTTATGTTTATACGTGATGGAGTTTTAATAGGAAAAGTTCATAAAATTATTAATGGTTATGTCGATAGAGATGATACTTATTTAAGATATATTATTAATTTTTATGATACTTATAGTTTACCTAAGAGAATAATTATTAATGATACTTTAAATGGTTCAAGTTTAGAAAATATTTTAGAGGTTCCTGTTTCTATTCCTAAAAAAGGTGATATTAAAAGAATTCTTGATATGGCTAATTTAAATGCTGAGATAGTTGCTAAAGAAAAGTTAGAGAAAATTAAAAAAGATGATAAGATACGTTTAGAGGCTATTAATGATTTAAAAAATATTTTAGGTCTTAAAAAGTTAGAGAGAATAGAACTATATGATAATTCTCATCTTTTTGGTACTTATTATGTAGGAGCAATGGTAGTTTTTAGAGACTTTTTACCAGATAAGAATGAGTATAGAAAATATAAGATGATGGCAGATGTGCATGATGATTTAGGAGCAATGAAAGAAGTAATTTATAGAAGGTTTCAAAGAGCTCTTATGGAAAAGACTGAACTTCCTGATTTAATAATAGTAGATGGAGGAAGGCTTCAAATTGCTGCGGCTCTTGAGGTTTTAGATAGTCTTCATTTAGATATATGTGTTATTGGACTTAAGAAAGATGATAAGCATAAAACTTCAAAAATAGTTCTAACTAATTATGCAGAGATTAGTCCTACGAATAATAATCTTTTTGTCTATTTATATAAAATGCAAGAAGAAGTTCATAGATTTGCTATTACTTATCATCGTAATATTAAAAATAAAGGAATGCTTAGAAGTGTTTTAGAAGATGTTCCAGGAATTGGAGAAAAAAGAAGAAAGCTTCTTCTTAAAAAGTTCCCTAGTATAAATAAAATAAAGAATGCTAGTTTAGAAGAACTTAGTGAAATAATTCCTCATGATGTAGCAGTTAGTTTGTTGGAGTTTTTAAATGAGGAAGATAAGTAGAATTTATATTGACAAGTTGTTTTTAAAATGACTTGTTATTTTTTTGTTTAAGTATATAATAAATATGTATAAAACTAAATAAAGTCTGGGGAAATTAAAAAAGTATATATACTATATGCTTAACAATAACTTTAATAGGGCTTATAGCAATAATATTAGGAACAAGTTATGCTATTTTAGGTGGTAGTCATTAATTAGAAAAAGAACAAGTGATAAGAACAGAGATGTGATAGTAGCATTAACAGAGTATTTTGATAGTATGGATAAAAAGATAAGCATGATGAGTGATAGTAAGGAAATAATTATTTTATATATTTCATTAAACAGAAATATTTATCCAAAAGAAGTAGTTGATATAGAAGCTATGACTACTATGCAATTACCCGAAGATGTAGCTATGTCTTTAGAGTATCAAGTTAATTTATAATTTATTAGATAAAACTTTTTTTACTCTTGAATTATAATTTAAAAGATATTATAATATTAACTGGAGGTAATAATTATGGAATTAAAAGGAAGTAAAACAGAAGCGAATTTAATGACTGCTTTTGCAGGAGAATCTCAAGCTAGAAATAAATATACTTATTATGCTAGCAAAGCAAAAAAGGATGGTTATGAACAAATAGCAGCTATTTTTGAAGAAACTGCTAATAATGAAAAAGAACATGCTAAAATGTGGTTTAAATTATTACAAGGTGGAGAAATAAAAGATACTCTTAGTAATTTAGAAGATGCTGCTAAGGGTGAAAATTATGAATGGACAGAAATGTATAAAGATTTTGCTAAAGAAGCTCGTGAAGAAGGATTTGATCATATTGCATATCTTTTCGAAGAAGTAGCAAAAATTGAAAAAGAACATGAAGAAAGATATTTAACATTACTTAAAAATATTGAAGATGATCGTGTATTTAAGAAAGATGAAGATAAAATTTGGATTTGTAGAAATTGCGGTCATGTTTATGTAGGTAAAGAAGCATTAGATGTATGTCCTGTTTGTGCTCATCCACAAAGTTATATGGAAGTAAAAGCAGAAAATTATAAATAATTCAGGGTTACTCCCCGAATTTTTTTTGGAGGAAAAATGAGAATAGTTTTAAAGGTTAGTGGAGAATCATTAAAAGGTGATTCTAATATAGATACAAAAAAAATAGAAAAGATTTGTTCGGAAATTAGAGAAATAGGAAAAGACAATGAACTTTTAGTAGTAGTTGGAGGAGGTAATTTTTGGCGAGGTAGGAATAGCTTAAATATTTCTAGTGCTACTTCTGACTATATGGGAATGCTTGGTACTATTATGAATGCTTTAGCTATGGAATCTTATTTAAATAAAGATGAAGTAATTGCTACTTGTTATAGTGCTTTTGAAGTATTAGGAGTTGTAAAAAAAGCTATTTTAAGTGATGTGTTATAAGATCTTAAGCAAGGTAAGATAGTTATTTTAGGAGGAGGTTTGGGAGTTCCTAATTTATCGACTGATATGACAACGGTTTCTAAAGCTATTGAATATGATGCTGATTTAATTTTAATGGCTAAGAATGTTGATGGTATTTATGATAGGGATCCAAAAAATTCTGATGCTAAAAAGTTAGATACCATAACTCATGAAGAGCTTCTTAACTTGTCACTTTCGCAAGGGGTCTCTTCACTACTTATTTTAGATGCTGAAGCTTTAGTAGAACTTACTAAGCATAAGATACCACTTTATGTTTATAAAGCAGATGAGATAGATAATATTGAAGAAGTAATCAGTGGTGAAAAGGGCACTAGGGTTATTACTTAGTGCTTTTTATTTTTTCTAAATTATGATAAAATACTTAAAGGTGATTTTATGGAATCTTATAAGGAGTTTGAACAGTTTTTAGAAAAACTTGATAAAAGGTCTAAATTATTGTTACATAGTTGTTGTGCGCCTTGTTCTAGTTCGGTTCTTATGTTACTTAATAAGTATTTTATGATGGATATTTATTATTATAATCCGAATATTTATCCCGAAGAGGAATTTATAAAAAGAAAAAATGAGCAAATTAAGTTTTTAGATAAAACTTCTCATAATAAGTTTATTTCTGGTACTTATGAACCTTTAAAATATGAAGAAGTTATTTCTGGTTTAGAGGAAGAAAAAGAAGGAGGAGCTCGTTGTTATAAGTGCATTTATATGCGAATGGAAAAAACTTGTTTGTATGCTAAAGAAAATGGTTATGATTATTTTACGACTACTTTATCAGTAAGTCCTCATAAGAATAGTAAAATGATTAATGAAATTGGGTATCTTTTAGAAGAGAAATATGGTGTTTCTTATTTATTTTCTGATTTTAAGAAGAGGGATGGCTATAAAAAAAGTATATTATTATCTAGAGAATATGATTTATATAGACAAGATTATTGTGGATGTAAATATTCTAAAAACTTTACAAAAAAAGTTAATAATACATTAGTTTAATGATATAATTAAATAAGGAGTGGTTCTATGAGATATATAGTATCAGCAGGAGGAACTGGGGGACATATTTATCCTGCTCTTAGTATTATAAATAAAATAAAAGAAGAAGATAAAGAGGCTAAAATTTTATATATTGGTACAACTGATCGAATGGAAAAAGATATTATACCAAATTTAGGAATTGATTATGTAGGAATCAAGATGAATGGTCTTGGAAAAAGTATAAAAAAAATAACTATGTTTGGAATTAATACTGTTAAGGGTACTAGTAAATGTAAAAAGCTAATGAAAAAGTTTAAACCAAATATTGTAATTGGAGTAGGAGGTTATGTTACTTTTCCAGTTGTTTTAGCTGCTAAAAAGTTAGGAGTAAGAGTCTTACTTCATGAACAAAATAGTATTCCAGGAAAAGCTAATAGATTTTTAAGTAAATATGCCGATACTATTTGTATTTCAATGGAAAGTTCTAGAAAATATTTTGACCATAAAAATATTGTTTTGACTGGTAATCCTCGTGGGGAAGAAGTTTTACATGCTCATAAGGGAAATAAAAAAGATTATGATTTATCAATAACTAAAAAATTAGTTCTTATTACTATGGGTTCTTTAGGAGCAGATACTATAAATGATAAGATACTTGATTTAACTTCGGAATTTAAAGAAAAAAATTATGAGGTATTATTAGTTTCTGGTAAAGGAAATTATGATAAAGTTTCAGGAGTTTCACTTCCTAAAAATGTAAAGGTTGTTCCTTATATTGAGGATATGGGGTCAGTTTTAAAATTTACGGATTTGATTGTTACTAGGGCAGGCGCTACGATAATTGCGGAAATTACTGCTCTTGGGATTCCGGCAATTATAATTCCTAGTCCTTATGTAGCTAATAATCATCAGCTTATTAATGCTCGTGATTTAGAAAATAATAAGGCTGCTATTTTAATTGAAGAAAAAGATTTTGATAAAGATTTATTTATTAAAAAAATAGATGAAATATTAAATGATAAGAATTTATATAAAATCTATAGCAATAATAGTAAGAAAATGGGAATTTCTGATAGTTTATCAAGAATTTATGACGAAATAGAAAGGTTAATTAAATAGGTGATTTGACTTGAATGATTTAATAAAACTTATAGATACAAAAAAACTTGGAACTTATAAGGAAAATGTTTCTTTTAAAATTTTAACTTCATATAAAACAGGAGGAGTAGCGCGTTTAGTAGTTTATCCTTTTGCTGTTAATGATTTAATAACTATTCTTAAATTTATAAAAAAGAAAAAATTAAAATATAAAGTTTTTGGTAATGGCTCTAATATTTTAGCAAGTGATAAAACTTTTGATGGAGTAATTATTAAGCTTTCTAATTTGAATGCTATTAATATAGATGGAGGAAATGTTGAAGTAGAAGCTGGTTATAATTTTGCAGTTTTATCAAATATGATGAGTAAGAAAGGTTATTGGGGATTAGAGTTTGGTGGTGGTATTCCTGCTAATGTGGGAGGTGCCGTTTATATGAATGCTGGAGCTTATTTGCAAGCAGTTAGTGATGTTTTAGTTAAAGTGGATTTTTTAGATAGTGATTATAATATTAAAACACTTGGTGTTAAAGATTTAAATTATAGTTATCGTCATTCTATTTTTATGGAGAAAGATTGGATTATTTTAAAAGCTTATTTTAAATTAGAAAAAGGTGAAAAAGAGGAAATAATGGATTTAGTGTGTGATAGAAAACAAAGAAGAATGGCTTCTCAACCTTTAGAGTATCCATCCGCTGGGTCAGTATTTAGAAATCCTGAAGGCATGTATGCTGGAAAACTAATCGAAGATTGTAATTTAAAAGGTTATAATTATGGAGGAGCTGAAATAAGTAGTAAACATGCTAATTTTATTATTAATAAAGATGGTGCTACTAGCAGTGATATCTTATATTTAATGAATTTAGCTAAAGATAAAGTAAAGGAAAAATATGGAGTAGAACTTTATAGAGAACAAGAGTTGTTTAATTGGGAGAAATAAGATGAGTAAGAATAAAAAGAAGGATAAAAAAGTTAGAAGAGGATTTAGAATATTTTTAGTAGTATTGTTTTTTGTACTTGTAATAGGGTTTATTTTACTTCTTCTTGGAGCTTATGTTTTTAAAACGGAAATAAAAACTATTATAGTTCATGATAATACTATACTTTCTGATGAAGAAATTATAGAATTAGCTTCACTTGAAGATTATCCTAATTTTTATTTAACTACTGGTGATAAAATAGAGAAATCATTGGAAAAGAGTGAATTTATTAAAGATGCTAAAGTAAAGAAAAATATATTTTTTGAAGTTCATATTTATGTAGATGAGTATAAGCCTTTGTTTGTTAGAGAAGATACTAATAAAATAGTATTTAATACAGGTAAAGAGATAGATAATACTTCTTTATATGATTTAGATATTCCTCATCTAGTTAATTATGTTCCAGATACTAAATATAGTACATTATTAGAAAAAATGGATAGTATTGATTACAAAATTATTCAAAAAATATCTGATATAAGATATTATCCTAATAAGTATGATGAAGATAGATTTGTTCTTTATATGAATGATTCTAATAGGGTATTTATTAATCTTCCGAAGTTTAAAAGTTTAAATAAATATGATGAAATGGTTACTAAGTTTGAAGGTAAGACAGGAGTGCTTTATTTAGATAGTGGTAATTATTTTGAAATTGATTAAAACCTCATTTTTTGATGAGGTTTTTTAGTAAAGGTATTGAAATATTATAATTTTTAGTGTATAATTTATTTTGTTAATATTTTGCGCCCGTAGCTCAATTGGATAGAGCGTTTGGCTACGGACCAAGAGGTTGAGGGTTCAAATCCTTCCGGGCGCGCCATATTAGATTAGGAACTCTTTTTTAAGAGTTTTTTTATATTAAAGCACCTTTTTCGCAACGGTTTCCCCAGGCATCAATTATTTTTTTATCTTTTTTGATAGCTATTATTTCACATTTATTAGGACATTTATGACATTCATAACCTTTAGTTTCAAAATTTAGATCTAAAATATCAAAATTAAATAGTTCTTCTTTTTCTTTTTTGGATAGAATTGCTACTCCTAAAGCGCCCATTAAGTGGCCATTTTCATCAGTTATAATTTCTTCTTTGGTGATGTCTTGGAAAGCTTTTACGACTCCGATATTTTTGCTTACGCCTCCTTGAAAGACAATCGGAGGTTTTATTTTTTTACCTTTGGCAACATTATTTAGATAGTTGTTTACGACACTGTAACAAAGCCCGGCGATTATGTCTTCTTTTTTATAACCCATTTGGGCTTTGTGAACTAAGTCTGATTCGGCAAATACAGTACATCTAGCAGCAATTTTAGTGGGATTTTTGGAAGTTAAAGCAATTTTACCAAAATCTTTGACATCAACATCTAATCTTTTGGCTTGACTTGATAAAAAGGCTCCGGTTCCAGCAGCACAGATGGTATTCATAGCATAATCGGTTACAATGCCATTATTTAAGAGAATAATTTTAGAATCTTGACCTCCGATTTCAAAGATGGTTTTGACATCTTTATAAAGGGAAGAGGTGCCGATGGCGTGAGCAGTTATTTCATTTTTAATGATACTGGCTCCAGTCATAATTCCGATTAGTCTTCTAGCGCTTCCAGTTGTCCCTACTGAGACTACTTGATAGTTTTTTGGCAAGTTATTTTTAAGATTCTTAAGCAATTTTTTGACAGCTTCGATAGGATCTCCTTTGGTCCAAATATAATCTTTAGCTAAAATGTTATTATTTTTATCTATTATTATACCTTTAGTAGAAATAGAACCAATATCTATTCCTAAGTAGGCTTTTTCATATGTCATTTTTTTCGTTCCTTTCTCATTAAAAGCATATCATTAAAAGCTTCTAATCTGGTTTTTAGACCAGTATTAGAGGTTTGAGTATCAAATGATAAATATATAATAGGGATGTTTTTTTCATTTGATATTTTATTTAAAATTGGTATTACTCCAACTTCTGGAGTACAGCCAAATGGTTTAGTATGAATTATGCCATCATAATGCTTTTTCTTTAGGTACAGAGTTCGGTAGACATTATCAGTAGCATCGGCACCAATTTTATATTTTAAATAATTTCTTACTTTTATTTTGATAAAAGGTGATAAGATTTTTTTAAAGATAAGAAGATAGGAAACATCTGTAAAACGTTTTACACTAATTTGATATTTTTTTAGTTCTTCTTCTAAGTTAAAAGTAGAAAATGGTTCCATTGCTGTATAAAGTTCTCCAATAATACCTATTTTTAATTTTGGTTTTATGGTTTTAATACTTTTTCTTTTTTTAGAGTAGTGATGAGATATTTTTAATATTTTGAATATATTAGTTTCATTTGCTAATTCATTTAAAAATTTATATTTTAATTTTTTGAAGTCACCGGTATTTTTTTCAACTTTTTTTCTAGTATATCGTTCACTTTTATCAAATAGTAGAATTTTTAAGAAGATTAAAATAAGTTCTTTGAGAAGAGTTTTTCTAGTTAGATTAGGATTTATGTTATTAAACGTTTTATAAACGTAATTAAAACTAGTTTTACCTTTTTTGATAAATTCATAAAACTCAAAATCATAGCCTAAATCTTTTAAAATAGTTTTTTGTAGTTCAGCATAGTTTCCGTATCTACATCCTCCGCCAAATTGGAATAAAATATTGGCTTTATTATTTTCTAAAGTTTCGATATAATTGCCTAAATTGTATTTAAAGGGCATGCAGATGAAATCTGGAGAATATTTACTACCTAATTCAATAGTTTTTTTAGTAATTGGTGGAGCAACTTTAACTTCTAAATCTGTTACATTTTCGATAAAGGGTTTTACTAGATAGGCGTAATCTCCAATATGAGGAAAAGATATTATTTTAGACATAATTATCCTCCTTTTTGATAATATCAATAAAACTTTCTAATCTAGTTATTAGTCCTGTTTCAGAACTTGCTTCATCGATAATGATGTTTAAAATAGGTAGATTATGGATTTTTCTAATTATAAGTTCATTTGTTAAGGAATCGGGACCACAAGGGAAAGCTGATAATAAAATTAGACCATTTACATTGTCTTTGTATTTAGTAATAGCGCCCATTATTTCTTTATTAAATGTCCAGTAAGTATCGGTAGAGATCTCAGCTGATTCTTTTTCAATGTCTTTAGAATCATATATATCAGTAAAGATTAAGTCAATATTATTATTTTTTAAAGTGGTTAAAATAGTTTTACTTAAGTATTTATCATAGAGGATATAAGGATGTCCAGCTATTAATACTTTTTTATTATTGTTAGTTAAAAGACTTGTTTGTTTTAAGATATTGTTATTTTTAACTTTCTTTTCTTTTTCTTTAGCGTGTTTGTAAGCATTTACAGTTTTATTGTAGGAAAATCCTAGTAAAAGTCCTAATTCAATAAAAGCACTTTTTTCTGATTTGTTTTTAGTTACATCGATGTTTATATCAATAATTGGGGTATCAAAAAGATTATGGGCTAAGTCATAGAGAAGATAAAAGTTAGTACAGACTTTTTCATCTTTTTTGATACTTTCTATCCTTGGAATAAAAAAATAATTGCATTTTCCTTCTAGGTTTTTGAGATGTCCTAGAAAAAGTTTTAAATTTATACAAGCTTCATCAGGAGCAAGCTTGGTTCCATCTTCTAAAATTTTTTTATTAGAGGGATCAGAAATAATGTAATCAATGTCTAATTCATTAAAAAAAGTTTTTATTAAAGTTTGGTAGCGATAGTAGAATAACGATCTAGGAATGCCTATTATCATAAAATCATCTCCTAGATAAAAATATTCAATAATAATTTAAAAAGCACAAAAAAAATTCTACAAAATAGAACTTTTTTATAAGAATAATACTACTAGGGTACCTACGATTAAGCAGTATATTACGAAATAAATTAATTTTCCTTTGGTTACGACATTTCTAAACCATTTAGTAGCAAAATATGTTACAATACCAGCGATTAAGGTTGCTAATAAATAATAGATTATAGTTATAGCATTTAAATTACTGGTTAATAAATCTGTTACTCCAAGTAAGGTAGTTGCTATACTAATAGGAATGTATAAAAGAAATGAGAAATCAAAGGCTACGTCTCGTTTTAAGTTTCTAGTCATACCTCCGACAATGGTAGCACCACTTCTAGATATTCCTGGAACTAAGGCTACCATTTGAAATAGTCCCACAATAAGGGCATCTTTGAAAGTTAGATCATTGTTTGACTTAGTTCCTTTGATATTTCTTATCAAGAAGAGAAAACCAGCAGTTATTAAAAGAGTAACTCCTACAAACTTGATGTTGTTCTCTAGGACATCAAAGATTCCAGCTTTGGTAACAATAAGTCCCATAATACCAGCGGGTATGGTACCCACGATTATATAAAGGCAATATTTGAAATTATTTTCAGTTTGTTTACTTTTAGTTTTTAAATGTTTAAAGAAGTCTTTAAATAAAGTTATAATTCTAGTTCGATATAAGATAATGATAGCTATTAAACTACCAAAGTTAGTTAGGATAGCTAAAAGTTCAACATCAATATTAGTATTTAATAAGTCATTAAATATCATGACATGACCAGATGATGATACGGGAATTGGTTCAGTAAAACCTTGAATTATTCCTAAAATTATATATTCTAATGTTTCGATAAAGTTCATTTATTATCATTCCTTTCTGAATCTAAAAAGTATTTATTTTTTAGATTTGGTACCTTGTTAATTATATACTATTTTTGTCTATTTTTAAATAGATTAAAATAAAAAAAATTGTATATACTATTTTTGAGGGATCGATATGGTATATATATATGATATTTTACTTAATTTTAATAAAGATTTGATTGAATATTTTGAATGGGAAGATACTGATAGCATTAAATATGTTAAAAAGGTAGCACTTTTTAAAGTAGAAAATAAAGTGCTTTTTGATATGATAAATAAATTAATAGTATTTAATGAGGAGTTCATTAATAATGTACCAAAATATGAAATGAATGGGATGAAGGATGCTGGAAGTGTTTGCCTTTTTACTGATGGTTTCATGGTTATTGGGGTTTTAATAAAAGAAGGAAAACCAGTGCTTTTTTCGAGACTTCTTCTAGATGAAGAAAGAGAAGTATTAGATATTTCTTCAAAAATGAGTGTTTCTAATATAGAGTACTCTATTAAAGGAAATCGTTATATAAATAAAGAAAATTTAACTAGAAAAGAACTTTTGATTAAAGAAAAATTAAGTTTAGAAATTGATAGACTTTTTGAGGAAAAAAATTATGATAAACTCTTATATCTTTATTATGAATATACAAATAAAGAAGGTAATAATATAGAATATGTTTATAAATTTTTGAAAAATAGTATTAATGATTTTAATGATAAACATAGATATCTTTTTGACATTTTACTTCTTTCTAATGCAAATTTAAATGAAAAATAAAAAAGTAGTTGCCTTTATTTTTTTTTTGCTTTATAATAGTTTTAGATAATAGGTTAGATGATAGGAGTGATTTGATATGTTTAAGTATTTGAAATCTGTTTTATTATTAGTTGTAATTTCGTTTACAGTTTTTGTAGGAATAAATACAGTTAAAGCTGATGAAATTGATTATAGTCGTTGTAGTGAAAGTTCAATTAATTATACTAGTAATTATATAAGTTATGGAGTTATAAATAGTGTTAAGGAACGTGATGATTATACTTTTGCTTATCATTGGACTATTTATAATTCTAATGGAAATGTAGTATATTGTACTGAAAGAGGAGTACCTACTTTGAATAATACAGATGGAAGTAATCCTTCATTTGTTTCTACTAGTTATAATGTGGAAAATGATTTGATGTCAAGAATACTTGCTTATGGTTATTCTGCTTCTAGTAATAATAGTTGTAGTGTTTCTAGAATAGCTACACAAATGCTTGTTCATTTTGCTTCAAAGGAAATAGCTGATGGTACAACTGCTTGGAGAACTATATCTCAATCTACAGTTCAAAGCACTATTACTGGTAGCTTAGCTCCTTCTGTTGCAGCAGAATTTGTTAGAATAAGATCGCTTGTATTAAATCATAATATTATACCAAGTTTTGCTTTTACAACAAGTGATGCTGCTAGTCAAGATCCAAATAGAGTGGAATTAAAGTATAGTGAAGCAAATCGCAACTTTTCTAATAGTTTAACAGATTCAAATGGGGTATTATCAACTTATACATTAGGTAGTAATCCAAGTGGAGTTACTGCTTCAAAAAGTGGTAACACTTTAACAATAATTTCAAAAGATGATAGTCAGACTACTCCAATTAGTATGTCAAAATCATTTAAAACTGGTGGAACTAGATATGATCGTAATAGTAGTACTCTTCAAAAGACTACTTATATTACTCAGCCTTCAAATAAAACAGTATATGCATATGTAGGATATAAGTATCAAGAGATAGGAAAAGGAACAGTAAAAGTACATAAAATAGATAAATATACTGGTAAAAATATGCAAGGTGCAAAATTTGGAATATTTTCAGATGATAAATGTACAGTAAAAGCTAAAGATTACTTAGGAAACGAATTACCAGAAAAAACAACAGATAAAAATGGATTTGTCTCATGGGATAACTTATATTATCCATTAGAAGAAGGCGGCAAAAGAACATATTATGTAAAAGAAACAGAAGTAATAGATGGATATTCAATAGATAATGAACAAATGGAAATGCTTGGAGCAGGAGAGAATGCTTGTGTACCAGTAGAAGTAAATGCTGAAGTAGTATCGAGTGAAGAAGCAGAAGAAGTAGAATATGAAAAAAATGATGTTGAAGTTCAAGCAATATATAACATACCATATGGGAATATAACAATATTAAAACAAGACAGTGAAACCGGAGAAGTAATCGAAGGAGTAGAATTTAGATTATTAAAATATAATAAAGATAGAGATCCAGCAACAGATATCTATGGAAATGTAGTAGAAAATGTAGTAACCGGAGAAGATGGAGTAGCAGAGTTTGAAAACATCCCATATGGAGACTATATACTAGAGGAAGTAAAAGCTAATGGAAGTTATAAGATATTAGAAGAACCAATCGAGTTCACCTTAGATGCAAATACTGACGCCTTAAAGTATAGAGATCAAGGAACCGAAGCAATTCCAGAAGAAGATGAAGTATTGTTACCCCTTGAAACATACAGACTAGGAGATCCAACAGATGATGGAGTAATAGATAGTAACGATTTAACAATAATAGTAGGAATACTAGAAGGAACAATAGCAGAAGAGGATATAACAAAAGTATATAGATATGCAAGTGATGTAGACCAAGATGGAAGTATAACAGAAAAAGATAAAGAATTAATGAGTTCCTATCTAGGAGGAGATCCAAATGCCTTTGAAGCATTAAAAGAGATAGAATATCCAGGACAATTTCAAAAGAGAGTAACAATAGTAGTAACCAACGTACCAATAGATATGAAAGTAAGTAAACAGGCCATAACGAATGAAAAAGAATTAAAAGGAGCAACAATAACAATAGAAAACAGCGAAGGAGAAGTCTTTATAAAATACAAGTCAACAGGAGAGCCATATGAATTCTATATTCCAGTAGGAGACTACAAATTAATAGAAGAAATATCACCAAGTGGCTATCAAAACTTAAAGACAGAAGTAGAGTTTAGAGTAGGAACAGATGGGAACATAAAACTATTAAGTGCTAAATCAAATATGTATAAGTTAATAAAATCACAAGAAGAAGATGACAATGATTTAGACCATTTAATAATCTATAACAATTTAAAAAGAGTAGTAGTACCAAACACAGGAAGTACAATAGCCTTTATCTCAATAATCGGAGGAATTGCCTTAATCGGAGGAGGAGGCTATGCGATTTACAGAAGGTATAAAACAAGTTAGAGAAATGCATTAATTTCTCTTTTTTTTTGTCGTTTTTTATGATATATTTATTATGGATATTTAGGTAAAGCGTGGTGATTCATTTGGATAATAAAGATAATGAAACTGAAGTATATCATGAAGATAATAGTTTTAATAATCAGGGGGTAGAACCTGCACAATCTGATGAGATGCAAGATGAACAAATGCAAATTCCTAATCAGAGAAAAGGTGGAGCTTTTAATAATGCTAGAGATTTTGCTCACGGATTTAAAGAAGGAGTTAAAAATGGCCTTAATCCAACTGAGAATAACCCTGCTTTAGGAATAAATAAAAAAGATAAAAAAAATCTTAATGATAATAAAAATAAAAATCAACAAGGGAATAAAAATCCAGCGAAAGGACAACAAGATAAGTCAAAAAGAAAAAATCCTTTGCCTGGTGGCGGATTAGGAGATCCTGCTAAAAGGAAAAGGCAACAGGATAATGCTAATAATAAGAATAACCAAAATCAACAAAATAAAAAAGATAAAAATGGAGATAATAAAAATGGTGGTTTAGCTTCTAAACTTAATCCGATGAATAGAAGAAGACAAATGCTTGGAGGTTTAGGGGGAAAAGGAGCTAAAGGTGGAGCAGTTAAAGAAGGAGCTTCTCAAGCTGGTAAAGTTATGTTATCTGCATTAAAAACTTTATGGATAGCTCTTCCTATTCAAGCAAAAGTAGTAGTTATAGGTTTAGCTTTAATACCTATTTTAATTTTAATATTAATTGGTTTTGTTGGAGTTTTTGGAGGAACAACTGCTGCAATAGTCGCTTCTATGTGTGAAGAGGATGGAGCAGGAAGCACTTATAATGGTGAAGATTATACAGGTTCGGCTGATGAAAAAGAGTTTTTATGTAAAATGCAGAATCCATTGGGGTCACATTTTGATTATACAGTAACATCTAGGCCGGGACCAAGATGGGGTGACAAACATAATGGTATAGATTTAGCTATTGCTAAAGGTACACCAGTTTATGCTGTTCAAGCTGGAGTAGTTACAGCAGTTAATGATGGTTGTTACGATGATGAAGAAGATGCTGATAAGAGTAATTGTGGTGGAGAGACTAGAGGAAATTATGTCGCAATTTTACATGGTGGTACTATAGAAACTCATTATTATCATATGGTAAAAGGATCAATTAAAGTAAAAGTAGGAGATAAAGTAGGAAAAGGACAGCTTATTGGGCAGGTAGCTAGTTCTGGGCGTTCTACTGGATATCATCTTCATTTTGGAATGAAAATCAATGGAACATTAGTATTTAACTATGTAGATTATTTTGATAACTATGAATCTTTTAAAAATAATTGTGGTAGTATGTGGGATGGAGAACTTGCCGGAGATAGTGCTAATGCTGCGAATGATACTACTGATTATGTTTATACAGAAAGTGGTTCTTCTGATGAAGAATGCTGTGTACCTGATAGTGGTGGAGGTTCATCTACTACAGAATATTGTCCAAACGGTATAACTGTAACAGGAACAGATGCTGGAACATATGATTTGGATGAATATGTTGAAAGGGTTGTAACTGCAGAAAATGGTGGTGCTAATGAAGAGGCATTAAAAGCTTTAGCAGTTGCAGCGAGAACTTATGCTATAAATCGTACTGATAATTGTGAAAAAACTATTCCTAATTCGACTGCAGCTCAAGTTATGGCTGATGAAGCCACCGATAGAGTAAAACAAGCTCTTGCTTCGGTAAAGGGTGCTGTTATGTTATATGAAGGAGATGTTTTTTCAGCAGAGTATAGTAGTTTTTGGGGAACTTGCACCTCTACTACTTGTACAGGAAGATTTAGAAAAGTTCCTTCGGATGAATGGGAAACATATACAATGCCAAGATCATATTATACACTTACTGGGCATTCTAGAGGATTGAGTCAAAATGGTTCTAATTATATGGCTGCACAGGGAAGGACATATGATGAGATATTAGAATTTTTCTATGCTGAAGATGTGGAAATAGTTGGTGGTTCTGGAAATACTTGTGAAGTGGCTGGCAATAGCTTTAATGGCAAAATCTATCAATATTATCAAACAGATTATGATGTAGAATTTTGTGGTTCTCAGACAATATCTGAATCTGGATGTGTTCCTACATCTATGGCAGTTGTAGTATCATCGTTATTAGGAGAAGAACATCCACCTGCTGAGCTTGCTGAGTTTGGTTGTGATGGAGGACATTGTTCTAAAACAAGAAATAGTGGTTGTAGTGCTTCACTTCTTAAAGCTGCTGCTGATGAATATGGCCTTAATTATTCATCTATATCTGTTTCTAAAACTGATGAAATTTTAGCTAAGCTAAATGGAGGAAATACAATGTTTATTGCTTTTATGAAACCTGGTTTAACTCCATTTGCCAATACTGCAACTCATGCTATAGTTATATATGGTGCTGATAGTGAAGGTAATGTTTCTATTTGGGATCCATATGAAAGCCATGGAGTAAATAATAAGACTTGGGCTCTTGAAGAGTATTTTAATAGTGAAACAGTTTCAGGTATGTATATGTTTTCTAAGAAATAGGAGGTTGTTGTGATAAAAAAAAATTTATGGTTAATTTTAATAGTATTTTTATTAACTGGTTGTCAGGCTACAGTTAATGTTTCTATTGAAGATAATGATATTGAAGAATCTGTTGAGATTGTAGCTAGTAATAATTCAGAGTATTCGGAAATTAAAAATTGGTCAGGTTTTCCTTTAGAAACTAATTATGATGATTATATGGATAATTATTTATCAGTAGATGATACTAGAAAAGCAGGAATTGATTATTATAATGTTATTAATAATGATCAAAATTTAACTACTAATGTTTCTTCTTCTTTTAATTTTTCTGAATATGAAAATTCTTCGATAGTTAAAAATTGTTTTGAATATTTTAATATTTTAGAAGATGGTGATATAGTAACATTCTCTACTAGTAAAGGATTAAGATGTAATTTTAATAATTTTGATATTGTTGTAAATACTCCTTATTTAGTAGTAACTAATAATGCTAGTAGTGTTGATGAAACTACTAATACTTTTACTTGGTCGGTAAACGAAAATGCTTCTTCTGATTTTGGAGTATTTATGGAAATAGATTTTTCTCAAAGATATGATGATAGTAATGATAATAGTACTAATGATACGAATGATGAAACATTTTCGATTGGATCTTATGTTGTAGTTGGTTTTATAATAGTTTTAGCTATAGTTGTAACTATATTTATATTAAATTTATTAAAAAAGAAAAAGCAATCTTCTGATTTGTAGGAGGAAAATTATGAAATTTAAGTATTTAATTTGGAGTATTATATGTTTTGTGATTTTTGTTTTTGATGCTAATGCATCAAGTATAGAATATAATTTAACTATTGATAATGATTTGAGTTTTCATGAAAATAATATATATAGAGTGAATTCTAATGAATTAGATAGATCTGGCAATTATGATTTTATGACTTCAGTAGTTACTGATACTATATATTTTAATGACAATACCAAAGTACCATATACAAAAACTCGAAGTTTATCTAACGGGGTTTATACTGTTAATTTAAAACATGATTATACTTCTTCTTTTCTTGTAGATAGTAGAATATTGAATGAATGTTTTAATACATTTGATTTTAATGATAATGAAACTTCTTTATCTATTAGAACTAGCAGTCCTTTTTATTGCCATGCTAGAGCAGATTCTATTACTATTAATATAATAACAGACTTAGAAGTTGTTAGTGAAAATGCGGATTCTATTAATGGAAATGTTTATACTTGGACTCCAGAAAATGAAAACTTTACGTTAAGATTTAATGCTCAGATACCTGAAGTGAAAGTTGATCCTGATGCTCCTACTGATTTTGCAGATGAGGATGGTGTGGATGAAACAAATGATGGTACTAATACTAACGATGAAGAAACTTCAAATGCTGATGCTTCAGAGGAAGATAATGACAGTTCTACATCTATTGTTGTTATAATTATTATAGTTGCAGTTTTAATAATTGCTGGTATAATTGCATTTGTAATTTTACGAAAGAAAAAAGAAGGTTTAAATAAAATATAGTATAAAATATAAAAATTCTCCCAAACTAGAAATGGGAGGATTTTTTATGAAGAAATTATTATTATGTTTTTCATGTATTATGGTTATTGTACTGTTAAGTGGATGTTCTATGGATAATACTCCAACAAAAAAAGTAGAAAACTTTTTAGATAGTTATAGAAATCAGGATGAAAATGTTTTAACACAACTTAATGAGATGGTAGATTCTGATACTTTGATGAATGATGATCAAAAAACTACTTATACTGATATTATGAAAAAACAATATGAAGATTTAACCTATGAAATAAAAGATGAAGTTATTAATGGTGATACTGCTACTGTAACTGCAGAGATTGAAGTTTATGATTATTATAAGATTAATCAAGAAGCTCAAGACTATTATAATTCTAATCCAGATGAATTTAGAGATGATACTACAAATGATAATAACGATAGTAATAACAACAATAACAATAATGACAATAATGACAATGGTGTAGTAGGAGATGTAGTAGAAGGAGCAGAGGATGTGGTTGAAGGTGCAACAGATGCTGCAGAAGATGTTGTTGAAGGAGCAGAGGATGCAGTAGAAGGGGCAGCTGATGCTCTTACCGGAGATAGTAAATATGTAGAATATAGGTTAGGTAAGTTAAAAGATGCTAAAGATAGAGTAACATATACCATAGAATTTACTTTAACTAAAGTAGATGATGTTTGGACTTTAGATGAAATTGATGATGCAACTAGACAAAAAATACATGGATTATACGAACATTAGGACAGAAGTCCTTTTTTTTATAAAAAAATAAGTAGATTACTACTTATTATCAATATATTTATAATAATATTCATCAAAGGTTAAATTACTATGGTTATCATGCATATCAGTAGCAATTTCAATACCAACATAACGATAATGCCAAGGTTCGTTGATGAATCCGTGAATGTTTTCTTTTCCTTCAGGATATCTTAGAATAAAACCGTATTTATGAGCGTTTGCTATCATCCAATCGTAAGATGGGGTATTTACAAAGCTGAGCATATTACCATTTTTGGTACTGCTAACATCAATAGTAAGCCCTGTCTGATGTTCGGAATGACCAGGTCTAGCAGTATCATTGTCTGCTATTTCTTTTCCACTAGTATTTACAGCATTATTATAAAGAGATTCTTGACTTTGATAGGATCTATAAGCACTTTGACCATAAACAGGAGTATTATTTTTAATTGAGGCTTCACTTAGTTTTTCAAAGTTTTCTTTAGCTTCTTTTCTTAACATTCTAACATTACTGTTACCATTTATGAAGTATTTGCTATTAATTTCTTCTAAATCATTAGGTTCGTAATCAGAACTTAGTTTTTGATATTTATTAACTAAAATTAGAATATCTTTTTTGGTATCAGCATTTTCTATATAAGAATAAAAATCTCTATCTAAGCCAATATTTACATAAGTTACAACATCTTCATAACTTAAATCTTTATTTTGTTCATAAAATGCTACATATCTTTCTTTATTTTCTTGTTTAAAATTGCTAGTTTTTTGAAATGGAGAATATTTGTTTTCTAATTCAATATTTTTTTCTCTTAAAATTAGTTTATCTTCATAAATATTAGTCAATACAATAATAAGTATTCCAATAATAATTAGTATTCCTATTACAAAAAGTCTTTTTTTATTTAACATATAGTCACCTCATATTTATAATATCATTTAATTATATTTTAGCAAGAGAAAAATATTTAAAAATTTAATTAAAGGTGATAAAATATTAGTAGGTGGGTTTTATGAAAGAAAAAATAGAAAAAGTTAAAGATATGTTAGAAAGAGAACATAATATTTATAAAAGATACGTGTTAAGTAATTTATATATGACATTATATAGCTTTTTAGATGAAAAAGAAAAAGTTGAAGAAAAGAAATTTTTGGAGAAAGCTAGTTTTGTTTTAAATACTTCTGATTTTTATGATTTTTTAAAAAATGATGGAGAAATATTTATAAGTTTTGCTAATAAAATAGATGATAGATTTAAAAAAGCAAATTTTAAAAATTATCAGTTGTTTCCTTTAAATAAAGTTAATTTAAAAGAGGCTAAAGAAATCGTTTCACTTATTTTAGATGATATGAATATTGATAATAAAGATAAATTATATGATTTTGATACTATTGATTTTAGAGATTTGGGAGATTATGAAGGTGCTTGTATAAATACTTTTGGGCTTTTTGATGATAATATTTTTCTTAATGAAAATATAGATAAAATGGTAACTTTTGTTAAAGATTTAGTTCATGAAATTGGACATAATTATGAAAATAAATTTATGCAACCTATGTCTATTGTTCAGCAGGCTAATAGATATTATTTTTGTTTTGGTGAGGTGATGTCTACATTTTTTGAAAGGGTTTCGCTTGATTATTTAATTAGAAATCATATATATTTAGATGATGCTCATCGGGATTTAAATAATTATTACTATATGCTTGAGGATAGATTAGCATGTTTAAATGATATTTGTTCTATTTCTCATTTAGATACTCTTATATATGATGAATTTAATATTATGTGCACATCTGAATTATTTTATGATGAGTTTAAGAATGGTAAGATTGAATTATATTCTTTGAATTATAGTGAATGTATTAATTATGGTTATGGGGCTCTTTTAGGGGAATATTTTTTTGATATTTATCGAAAAGATAAAAAAGAAGGTTTAAAAAGATTAAGGGATTTTTTAGCTAATCAAGGTATACTGGATGAGAGACAAATGCTTGATAGTATTAATTTTAAAGAGAATAACTTTAGTTTTCTTGATAAGGGATTAAAAGAAAATTTGGCTTATATGAAAAAAAGATATAAATGGTAAAGTTTTATATCTTTTTTACTTCTAGCTTTAGTTTTTTGACATATTTTTTAATAGGTGATTAAATGAAGAAAGTTTTAGGTATATTTTTAACAGCTATTTTTATTTTTCCTTTTACTGTTTATGCTACATCAAGTCCTGATATAACTAGTGGAGCAGAAAGTGCAGTGATGATTGATTATATGGGTGGAGAGATTCTTTATGATAAAAATGCTCATGAAAGAAGAAGTGTAGCATCACTTGTTAAAATGATGGGATTAGTACTTATAATGGAAAAAATTGATGAAGGGACTTTAAAAACAGATGAAATATTAACAGTTAGTCAAAATGCTAAAGAAATGGGTGGGACTCAAATTTGGCTTGAGGAAGGAGAAAAAATTAGTGTAGATGATCTTTTAAAAGGAATTACGATGGCTAGTGCGAATGATGCAATGGTTTTAATGGCTGAAAGAGTAAGTGGAACAGAAGAAGCTTTTGTCAAAGAAATGAATGATAAAGCTTCAGAATTAGGACTTAAAAATACTAAATTTGTAAATGTTACAGGATTTGATGAGGATGGTTCTTATTCAAGTGCTTATGACATGGCAATTATTGCTAAAGAATTATTAAAGCATGACAAAATATTAGATTATACTAGTAAGTATGAGGATTATATTAGAGAAAATACTGAGAATAAAACATGGATAGTTAATACTAATAAATTAGTAAGATTTTATAAAGGCGCTGATGGGCTGAAGACTGGTTATACAGATGCAGCTGGGTCGACACTTGCTGTAACAGCTAAGCGAGATGGTCTTAGATTAATTGCTATTACTTTAGGTTATGATAATACTAATACTAGAAATACTGAGACTATGGCTTTACTTGATTATGGATATAATCAATATGAGAGTAAGACATTGTTAAAGAAAGATAAACCTGTAAAAACAGTAAAACTTAGTAAGGCTAATCAAAATGAAGTTAATTTAATGTTAGAAGATGACTTAGTAGTAGTAAATAAAAAAGGTGATAATTCTAGTAATTATACTTATGATATAAAACTTGATGATGTTAAATTTCCTGTTAAAAAAGGTGATAAGTTAGGGACACTTATTCTAAAAAATAATGATAAAATTATTATGGAAGTAGATTTAGTTAGTGATAGTGATATAGAGAAAGCAGGAATATTCAAACAATATTTAAGAGTAGTGGCAAGTCTTTTATCAGGAAATATTTAAAAAACCTATTTTTGGATAGGTTTTTTTAGTTCTCTTTCGATTAGATTGTTGTCATTTATTGTTATGATTTCCTATTTACTAACGAGAATAGATTTCTAACTAATTCATTAAATATATTGTAATTAAAAAAGTAAATAATAAAGTAATAATTAAAACCATAAGTTTAAAATCCGGTTTTTAATATAAAAAGTCCGGTTATAACTGGACTTTTCTTAATGTATTGACGAAAAAGTCCAGTTTTTATCAAAAATTTATATTGGTTCAATAATAAACAACAAAAAATTCAAAAAAATATTGTATAATGTTATTAGATTGTGAGGTGCTTTATGAAATTAGATGACTATGAAAAAGCAGAAAGTTCTAATATTGATTTTAAAGAAAAAATTGAATATAAAAAACCTAAAAGTTGGTTAAAATCAATATCTGCTTTTGCAAATACAAATGGAGGTGTTTTATTATTTGGTGTTAGAGATGTAGATAAAGCTCCGCTAGGTTTAATTAATGTAAAAAAAGATTCTGAGAAATTAACAGAATTAATAAATGAAAAAATAACACCATTGCCTAGATATGAATTAAAAATTTTTAATGAAAATAATAAAGATTTTATTGAGATTAAAGTAGGAGATGGTCCTAGAACTCCATATTATTATGCTAGTGATGGAAGAAAAGAGGCATTTATTCGTTCCGGTAATCAATCGATACCTGCTCCAAAACATATACTAGATAGTTTGATTTTAAAAGGTCAAAATACGACATATGACGAATTACCAAGTAAATATGATATTACAGATGTCAGTTTTACATTGTTAAATGCGACATTAAAAAGAGAAACCAATAGAGAGATAAATAAAGATAAAGACTATATATCGCTTGAATTGATTACAAAAGATAAAAAAGTTACTAATGCTGGGCTTTTACTATCAGATCAAGGATTATTGATTCAATCAAGAATATTCTGTACAAGGTGGAAGGGTTTAGTAAAAGGCTCTATTGATGGTGATGCTATTGATGATAAAGAATATTCTGGAAGTATTATCTCTCTTTTGATAAATGCAGAAGCATTTATTAAAAATAATTCTAAGAACAGATGGGAAATTAAAGGGATGAAAAGGATCGAAAATGAAGATTATCCACTTAGAGCTGTTCGTGAATCTATAGTGAATGCAATTATACATAGAGATTATCAAATAACTGGTTCTGAAATTCATATAGATATGTATGATAATAGATTAGAGATAATATCTCCTGGAGGAATGATTGATGGTAGTTTTGTCCAAAATTTGGATATTAGAAAAATCTCTTCAGTAAGAAGGAATAGAGTTATCTCAGATATTTTTAATAGATTACATTTTATGGAAAGAAGAGGTAGTGGACTTACCAGAATAATGGAATCTTATAATGATTATGATGTTAAGCCAGAATTTAGTTCAGATATTTCAACATTTAAAGTAATTTTACCTAATAAAAATTATGGAAAACAAAATTTTTATTATGAAGAAAATAGTTCATTTTTAAGCGGAAATGTTGTAAGTGATGAAGATTATTTTATAATAAAAATGTATAAAAATCTTCCATCTACTATATCAAAAAATACTAATAATAAAATTTATGAATTATTTCATAAATATACCTATCAATATAGTTTTAAACGAGATGATGTTGAGAGATTATTTAATGTAAAAAAATCAAGGGCTTCTGAAATTATTTCATTATTATTAGATTCAGATATAATAGAGCCATCAGAACCCACAAAATATAGATTTAAAAAATAATTAGATAACATTTAAAAAACCTATTTTTGGATAGGTTTTTTTAGTTCTCTTTCGATTAGATTATTATCATTTACTAGAAGAGAGTATATTTTTAAAACTCTATATTCTATATCTAGCATAGAATTATTTATTTTTTTATAATTGGTAATAATTGGAAGAGTTGTTTCTTTTTTTATTTTATTTAAATAGTTTTTTCCATTATGATTAAATCCTAATACTTTTAGATATTCAATTTCTGTTTTAGCTTCTTGTTTAGTTAAAGAGGTAAGAATATGAATAAGCATTCTATTTATTTTATTATAAGTATAACGTTTACATTTTATTTTAGTTATTAATTCTTCGGTAGTAGTGGCATTATTTAGATATTTTTTTATTCTATTTTCTATTCCTTCATCAACAGTTTGATATTGGTTTAAATTATTAGAATCAATAATTATTTTGTATTTTAAAAAGGGGAAAATATTTATATTTTTATATAAAAGTTTTTCATCATAAGTTAGATATGTTTTTATATTTTGGTTAGAATTTAATTTATTTCTAAGTTCAGTGGCACTTAAATATTTAGTATTTTTATTATTTCCATGATAATTATTAGTTCTTTTTATAGTAATTGGAGTAATATTATAGTTATTTTTGATTATTTCTTTTATGTAAGAGATTCCTAATAAATCATTAGGAGAAGTTATCTTTTCTAAATTAAATTTATCTATAGCTAAGGAAAGACTAGTAGGGTAGTTATAGCCTTTAGCTAAGAAATGTTTTACTTCCTTGTCAAATTCGGGATTATTAAGCTGCAGTTTAGCAATTTTTTCTAAAGTTTTTATATCATTAGATTCACTTCCAAAAACTATTTTTTCTACTTTTAAAGCATTTAAAATAGTTAAAGCTCCTTTGGCAAAAATATCGGCACTTTGAGTAGCATAGATAAATGGTAGTTCAATTACTAAATCAATATCATTATCAAGGGCTATTTTGGTTTTATCCCATTTATTTAAAACACTTATTTCGCCACGCTGGGTAAAAGTTGTTGAGATAACAGCGACAAGTAAAGAATCAGGATACATTTCTTTAATTTTTTCTATGTGATATTTATGCCCGGTATGAAAGGGGTTATATTCTGCGATTATTCCAATTATTTCCATAGTTATCACCTCTTTAATTATACTATAAATAGTTTATCGTGACAATTTTAGATTTTTTAAAGAAAAAAGACTTAGTCTTTTAGAGAAAAGTCTATTTTACTTCTTTGTTTTTGATAAATTCTCTTAAAATTTTGGTAATAGCTCTTTTTTCAATTCTAGATACATAACTACGAGAAATATTTAAATCTTTAGCAATTTCTTTTTGAGTTTGTTCTTTATAAGAACCTAATCCATATCTTTTAATGATTATTTCTTGTTCTCTAGGGGTTAATTTTTTTAGATAAGTGTTTAAAGATTTGATATTTTCTTTTTTAAACATATCTTCAATATAATCTGGTTTAGGAGTTTTTAAAACATCTAAAATAGTGATATCATTTCCTTCTTTATCATAACCAATGGGATCATCTAAAGAGATATTGTTACTGTTTTTTTTATTGCTTCTAAAATACATTAAAATTTCATTTTCAATACACCTAGCACAGTAAGTAGTAATTTTAGTACCATGTTTTTTAGAATAAGAGTCTATTCCTTTGATTAGGCCAATTGTTCCAATAGAGATTAAGTCATCATTATCAATTTTGGTGTTTTCATATTTTTTAGTTATATGGGCTACTAATCTTAGATTGTGTTCAATTAGTTTATCTCTAGCTTCTTTATCTTTTTTTAGAAGCAAGTCGATATATTTTTCTTCTTCTTCCTTAGAAAGAGGTTCTTTAAAAACATTATTAGAGTATGAGGTTTTAAAAAGCATTAATGTTTTTAAAACACTAAGTAAACTTACTAACATTTGATCACCTAATAAATAATATGTTTAAATTTGTCATTTATTTAAGAGAAAAATAGTTTATAATTAATTAAAGGAGGTAAAGAATGAAAAAAGAAAAATCATGTGGAGTGATAGTGATAAAAAGAGAGAATGAAGAATTTAAAATTTTATTATTAGAACATCAAAAAGGTCATATTTCTTATCCAAAAGGACATGTAGAAGAAAATGAAACAGAAGAAGAAACAGCTTTAAGAGAAGTTAAAGAGGAAACTAATTTAGATGTTAAACTAATTTCTGGTTTTAGAAAAGTTATTACTTATTCTCCTAAAGAGAATGTTCTTAAAGATGTAGTTTATTTTTTAGGTAGTCCTATTAATGAGAAGGTAATAGTACAAGAAGAAGAGATAAAATCATTTAAATGGGTTAGTTTTAAAGAAGCTTTTGATTTAGTTACGCATGATGATGATAAAATGCTTTTAAATGAAGTTATTTCTTATCTTAATGATTTTAGTTATTAAAATTATAGTCAACTTATTTTATAATCATCATATAAATATATAGGTGATTAAAATGAAAAATAGTTTCAATGAAGATTTTATAAAATATTGCGGATGTGATATTGAAGAGATTTTTAATGAAGTTAAAGAACTTTTGCCAGAATTAGAGATTTGGCAATTAAAACAAAGTGTAATACTTGATGATGATAAAAAAGTATTATGTAGGTCAATTTTAGATGATAATAAAAAATGTATAGGATATAAGATTAGCATTGATGCTATTTTAGATACAGTCTATAAATATAGATTAACAATGTTAGATAATAGTATTTTACTTACTAAAAATTATTTTTTAGATGGTGATTTTATACAAGAACTTTATAAAAGTGAACTTTTAGGAGTAAATATTAAAAGAAGTGTCTCTTATCAGGAAAATAAAAGATATTTAAAATATAATGAATCTAGTGATATAACTTCTAAAAGTGATATGGTAAGTTTAAGAGAGATGTTTCAAAGATTAAAGAATACTTCTTCTAAAACAAGAAGTGATTTTTAAGTTTTAAGATATTTAATTTTGAAAAGAATCTATTTATAATTTTTAGAGACTATATTATTAATATTGTCTTTTTTTTGTTTTATTTTTGTGATAAAATTGTAGTATAAGAGAGGTGCTAATTATGAATAATAGGGGATTTACAATTATGGAACTTTTAGCGGTAATAGTTATACTGGGAATATTATCGGGAACAGTAGTAATTGGGGTTACTAGATATAGACAGGATGTTAGAGAAAAAGAACTTATTAATCTTCATTCAACAATTGAAGCAGCTTATGATGATCGTCGTTCTGATTTATATTTACAAGGAAAGACTCCAAGTTCAGAAATCAGTTTTTGTCAAGATGGAGAAATTATCATGGATATAGCTTATAATGGTGAAAAACTTACTTGTGATGAGGTTACTGAAGATAGTTATTTAGCTATTGAAGTGAAAGGCGATTTACTTAGTAATTCTAGTTATACAAGTGGTAAAGGTGAGAGTGATTATGTAAAAGATGGTACTTGTGTGGTAAATGCTACTAAGGTGAAAAAAGGTAATGACTATGAACTTTCTAAATCATGTCAAAAGGCAAGTGCCGGCTCATTTGAACCATCAAAAGAAGAGATCACATGTATATATTTAAAAACTGATAGAGAAGTACTTTTAGATGATTTTAATGATAGTGATAGTTTATGTAGATATTTTAAAGGGTGAGGTTAATGAATAAAGTAAGAGTAATGGATATTACTTTATCTAATAAAATAGCAGCAGGTGAAGTAGTAGAATCGTTAATGAATGTAGTTAAAGAATTAGTAGAAAATAGTATTGATGCTAAAGCTAGAAATATAAAAGTAGAATTAAAAGAGTCAGGTGTTAAGCAAATTAAAGTAGTAGATGATGGAGTGGGGATGAATAGAGAAGATGCTACTTTAGCTTTAAAAAGGCATGCTACTAGTAAAATCTATGAAGATGATGATTTGTTTAATATAAAGACTTTAGGTTTTAGAGGAGAAGCACTTCCTTCGATTGCTTCAGTTTCTAAGATGGTTTTAGAAACTTCTGATGGTGATGAGGGAACTAAAATTTTATTAGAAGGTGGGAAAACTAAGGATATTCAAAGTTCTAATTTAAGGAAAGGTACTTTGATTGAAGTTAATGATTTATTTTTTAATACTCCCGCAAGATTAAAGTATTTGAAAAATTTACATACTGAGCTTGCTAATATTACTTCTTATCTTAATAGGATGGCTCTTTGTTATCCAGATATAAAATTTTCTCTTGTAAATGATGATAGAAAATTATTAAATACTGATGGAAGTGGTAATTTACTTAAAGTTATTAATAGTATTTATGGACTTGATGTTACTAAAAAGATGGTTAAGATAGTGGGAGAAAATAGTGATTATGAGATAAGTGGGTATATATCTTATCCTGAAGTTAATAGAGCTTCTAGAAATTTTATAACATTACTTGTAAATGGGAGATATGTAAAGAATAATGATATTACTAAAACTATTTTGGAGGCTTATCATACATATTTACCAATTAATAGATATCCTATAGTAGTTTTAAATATTGAAACTGATCCTTGGCTTGTTGATGTTAATGTTCATCCTACAAAAATGGATGTTAAGTTTTCTAAATTAGAAGAACTTAAAGAACTTATTTATAATGTTACAAGTGAAGCTTTAAAAAAACTTGTTTTAGTACCTGAAATAAAATCAGAAGATAAAGTTGTTACTAATATTTCGGAAATTAGTACTTTAAATGATAAACTTGATTTTAAAAAAGAAGAAATAAAACCAGAGTATGAGGAAATAGAATTTGATTTTAATATCAAAGAAGAAGAGAGTTCTTATGAGTTTCCAGATGATGTTAAAAGTGATGTAAAACGTAATATTCCAAAAAAAATTAATCCTGTTGGAATAGTTCATGCTACTTATATAATTGGGGAAAATGATGATGGGATGTATATTATTGATCAACATGCTGCAATGGAAAGAATAAATTATGAGTATTATTTAAAAGAATTAGGAAAAGAAGATAACAGTTATATTGATCTTTTAGTCCCAATAAAACTAGAGTTTACCAATGAAGAATATATAAATTTAAAAACTAAGTTTGAGGAACTTAGAAAGTTAAATATTTCTTTTGAAGAGTTTGGTATAAATACCATTATAATTAGAAGTCATCCAAAATGGCTTGGAGATAAGTATGTTACTTTAAAACTTAGAAAGATCATTGAAGTAATTCTAAGTACTAAGGAGTTTTCCAAGGAAAAGTTTAATGAGAGAATTGCGATAACTTTATCTTGTAAAATGGCAATTAAGGCTAATGATTATATTTCTTTAGAAGAAGCAGATAAACTTTTAGAAAAATTATTATTATGTGATAATCCTTATACTTGTCCTCATGGTAGACCTACTATTATAAATTATAGTTATTATGAACTTGAGAAATTATTTAAGAGAGTTATGTAAAAGATAAAGAATAGTTTATCTTTTTTACTTGCACAAAATATAAAAAATTTGTATAATTATAATATATAAAACTAAAGAAAGTAGTAGTAAAATGAAGAAAATAAAAGAAATTTTTGCTGGGATTTTGTCAATATTTTAGACAGAAAATAGAGAGGGTATTTCACATAGATAAC
>ERZ824488.881-NODE-881-length-36654-cov-4.420640_pt1 | contig 36654 bp, 40 predicted proteins | sample MGYA00519936_ERZ824488 | MGnify/ENA primary metagenome ERZ824488 (study PRJEB31778, sample SAMEA3449153) | human gut metagenome | biome: human gut; feature: human-associated habitat; material: faeces | place: United Kingdom | collected 2010/2012 ... | reverse complement strand
ACGTAAAAAACCCCTCACACCATAATTGATGTAAGGGGTTTTCTATATAAGCTAATTAACGTTCTATGTTAGTCACCTACAGTGTACTATTTCTGGTTAATTGCTGCCTGTTGGGTGTATTACGGTTACCGGGACATTCGACTTATTTTCCTTGTATAAACATACATATGCGCTTATTAAATATCCAAAAATGAAAAGCACTTATTAATTGTCTCATTATTTTTCCAATCATATGCTTTCAAGATTCGTGCTCTCTCATCATATTTTTCTTCCGGCGTTCTTATTGCAAAATATGTATTGAATACAGCCTTAGAAATTAAAGATTTTCTTTGCAAATATCTTTTTTGTGTTTGAGCCATTTTTATAATAAACTCATTACTCTTATCAATTATTTCTTGCTCTAGATTATCTGTTGATAGTGCTTCAAGCATAATCTTTTCTATTGCACCTGTTTCACTTTCTGGAAGACATTTTATAAAAATATCTATTACCTGTTCACCCATAATTTCATTACTAATCTTCCACTTTCTCTCTACATTAATGTCTACTTCACTAAATTTAGTTTCTAGTTTTTCATTAACTTTATCCATAAATTCTACATTACTAGATACCGTATCATGATCAATAAGTACAAATACTTTATCGAACACTTCATTTTTTCTTACTGAAAATGCTATCTGTTCCTGTAGTTCTTTCAATTCATTAGGAATATTCATTATTCCACCACAACTTCTGATTTCTATTGTCGCTTCTTCTTTTTTTAACTTTCTTTTTATTAGTCGATTAGTTTCTGAATTTTCCACAAACCCTTGATATTTCCATCCGTATCTATATTGTAAAACAAACTGAATCATCAACAAATCTGTTGTTCCTTCGCAAAAAACTACTGCTCTCATCTATCTTAGCTCCAATCCATAGACATCCATTAATTTTATAGCTTTTGATCCATCAACATTACGAGCTTTCACACCTTCATTCGTCTCAACAAGTGTAATCATTCTTATATCATTTTCCATTTCTGGACAGCATTTTAACACTTTTGATATTGCCTCGATGCTGTGTGATGTCATGAAAACTTGAACATTCAATTTTTTACATGTTTCTAATATCCATTTAAATGTTTTCTCCATAGCAGAGGTATGAATTGCCGTTTCAAACTCATCTAATAATAAAATACCATCCTTAGCTTTTACAACTGCACTCATTAATAAAATAGCTTTTTTCATCCCATCTCCATATACATTTAATGGTAGTGCTTTAGCATGAGATTTTGATAAAATTTTATATGTTCCTGCCCCACTCTCTTTATCATTATCATAGTTTATACTTATTATATTTTCATCATACTCCTTCAAAATTGTAAGCATTTCTTCATATAATTCAGGACTATTTAATACGTCACTCAAAAAAACCGTCCCTGTTGCATGGCGAATCGGAGAAATATATACAATATTTTTAGGAAACTTATATGCAATCCTTGCTTGCCTTCCATGTCGAGACGAATATCTTTGCCCTTCATAAATTTTTTCATGCAATATTTTTTCTCCGTTTAGTTTTACTTCAAATATTATCTTTGTCACTTCTCTTGTTTGATGTCGTAATTCCTCTTCATTTTCCGTAGGAACATACACACCTAGCAAATCAGCATATACTTTTTCTGTAATTTCCTCTTGACCTTCATAGGCATTAGCCATTAAAGTCCAACTTTCTCCTTCACCCTTTAATGTATATTCAATCTGTTTATTTTCAGAATTTATATTGAACAAATCATAAATTCCATCATAAAACGTCATTCCATTACGCCCCAAAAATCCTGATGGTCGTCTTGTCAAAGAATTCCACATATATATATCATCTGGTTCTCTAAAACTATCAATCACTTCCAGAATACTTGTTTTTCCACAATTATTGTCGCCTGTTATAATATTAATTTGCGCCAAATCATCTAATTTCAAATTACTAATTCCTCTAAATGATTTTATATTTATTTCATTTATGCCTTTCATATACTTTACTCCTTCTCAGAAATAATACCTCTAGGCTCTAAGTCTGTATTTCTTTTTATTATAACCTACCCCTATTCAAATAACAATGTTAAATAATATAACTATTGTTATAATTATATCCTACATTTTTTAATTAATACAAGTATAAATAAAAGTGTATCCCTTCCAGAATACACTTTTATTTATATTTATTTAATCTTACATATTTTTTCAAACAGACTTACTAAGCCTTTTATAATCTATGATAATGAAGATTTTTTCTTCAACTACCTCATTATGCCTATAGTTTCCACTTCTTTTATAACTTATTTTCCTTCTTAATCGGATACCACTTTTCTTAGATTTACTTTTCATAAATTACACACCTAGTAATTGTTGTCCTTCATTCCACATTTCGTTAGTTATCTTCTTCCGATTCTTCAATACATCAATAACCACTTCTTCAATTAATGAATTGGCATATGCTCTATGCTCACCTTTTTTAGATTTCTTATACATATTTTGTAATTCTTTAGACACTTTTTTATCCCAGATAGTTCTTCTTGCAACCTCCTCAAATTCTTCTTGTGACAAATAAGATGACATAACTACGTTTAAAAATTCTTCTTTCATAACACGGAACATAGCAACTGCATCATCTTCAATAAAGTTATCCATAACTTTCTTACCTACTGCACCGCCCACAGCTCCACCTACCATTCCTCCGAGTGGATTACCAGCCGTAACCGCATTACCGATTACCATTCCAGCAATACCTGCCGCTCCTGCAGTAGCATTTTTGGCTAATTGTTTTACTGATATTTTTCCCATACATGCTTTGCATATATCTGGACCAAAGACTACTGCAACGGTAACAACTCCATTTGTTAACTTCTGACTATCTATACTATCCAGATGTATTTTTTTACCTATAGAACTTTTAGCCAACGATGATTCAGCAATATTACCGGCAACCTTTTCACTAACCGTATTAATAGGGTTAGCCATTGTATCATTCAATGCATAATTCCAAATGTTTGTCCGATTTACTTGCATTGTAATCGTATAAATAATAGCACTTTTTCCTATTACCCGTCCGGCAGTCTCAATTCCATCTTTAGCCGCCTCTTTCACATCTTTTCCTTGCCATATACCACTTGCAAAAATAATAATTGCAGAGATAGATGCACTAGTCATTGATGTTATAACGCCATTTGCTAAATCTACACTAACTGATTCAATACTTCCTGCCGCTGCAATTCGACGTGACTGTAAATATGAAAAATATCCTTTTTTCAAAAAGTTTTCTGCTGGAGTTCCTGGCTTTATTCCATTCATCTTTCCATCATCAATGTCTTTTTGTAACATCTTTCGTATTTCATCATATTGATCTCTTGGCACTTCTCTTAGTTGTCCAGAATAATCATGGGAAGAATCTTTAAATCCTGCTCTGTATGTATCTGCCGCACTTTTACAATATTTTGTCTGTACTTTTTGTCCGTTTACTATTTTATCAGCACCGTTTAATTTATGATGTCCATTCTCTTTTTCCTGTACACCTTCTACCTTTTTTCCTAAAATTCTATCAACAGTTTTATTTCCGTACTCTGCACCATATCCATGACCCTGACGCATATTCATATCATTGCCCATTTCTGAATATATCTTCTGTCTTTCTGATGCACCCGCAATAGTTCCAACATTTCCCATATTTTGTTTCATATGTTCCATATTCAACTCTTGCTTCAAATGATTCTCAGCTTCATTAGTATTTTTTTGAATGTCCGAGTAGATTACATTATTTGTAAATAACGCACATGGGATATCATCTTGCTCTAACATTGACATAGCTTTTACAACATATGTTAACGGAACTGTAAGTTCATTTCCTTTTACCTTTGTTTTTTCAATTCCACTTCCATATCTTACTATGTTTTCTACTGATAATGTGTCAGTATTGTTATCATATTCTGCACTATTAAATCCAGAAAAAAGCAATTGCTTTGTCTTTCCTTTTGTTGAATTCGCCTGACTCGCAATAAATATTCCACTTCCTGTTATTGCTAATCCATATTCTCTGACCTCATTTTCATTTTCACTTGGAATAGCTGAAAAATAATATATTTCTTCATTCATTAAGTCTCGTTGAAAATAATTTAAGAATGCATTTGCACGACCATACGGCATATTTGATGCATAAAATTTATAATCGCTTTTGTTTTTATCATTAACGCCAATTAATTCTGCTATTTTTTCTATATTCTTATCCAGTACTCTATATTCTACGGGAGTGACATTTCTTTTTTCCCATTCTTCAACACGTTTTTCACACATGAGCTTACGGTAAAAATAAGTTATAACACACACAACGATTAATATAATGGTAAATTTTGTAAACCAAATTAATCCAATAACTCCTAAAACAGCAATTATCTGTTTCCTATATCGACTTATCCATACCTTCATTTTTGTATAATTTTTTGGCACTTCCCTTTTTAAATAAATCACAAGAAAAATGACTATCGCCAGTAATATTATGTAAGGCATATTATTCCTCCTTTTGTGTTTTCAACGCACTCATTTTTGTAACCATATGGTAGCATATCATAATTAAAAATGCAATTATTTGGTAGCATACACTTGAGGTGATACTATGCATTTCCAACGCTTAGAAGACTTACGAATTGATAATGATAAAACTCAAGCAGAAGTTGCAAAGCACTTAGGTTGCCAACGTGAAGTATATCGTAGATACGAAAAGGGTACACGGCAAATTCCTATAGATTATTTAATAGAACTTTCTTATTTTTATAACGTCAGTATTGACTATATCATTGGCATAACCGATACAAAAACACCTTATCCCAGAATCAAGTAGCAATACTTTTTCTTGTAAATCTTCTCTGCTATTATAAAAAAATATAAAGATAATAAAGAATAAGCAGATACCAAGAAAGCCACAAAGCTTTCGGAGTATCTGCTTATTCTATTCCCTTCACCTATCACTTCCGCTTCTTTTTCTCTGTCCGACATATCTCATACATAGATACAACCAGTTTCATTCCTTCGATCATCACACTTAACAAACTACTTTTTTTCATTCGTTATTCATTCCTTTCTGCTTCTATATTTTCAAGGAGCATAATACAGGCTAAAGCTAACATCATCCCCACTCCAAATGCTATATATTCTTTCATCTTACGACCTTTCTTTTTGATACCAGATAATCGTTATTCCAATTTCACTGCTAACTATGTAGAGGTCTGCATAATACTCTTCCTGTCTATCGGAATATAAAATATCTTGAAATTCCCGTTCCTCTTCACAGGTATGATACTTCTTTAATACTTCCTCGTAAGCCTGTTTTGCCCGGCTTACATCGTCGTCTATAATCAATATGACACATCCTCCGTCATCGTTCATACTTCTTCCTACTCCATAATAACTGTCCAACAATTCTACTGTAGAAATAATTCGCTCCCTAACCTTAGACGGCAAATTATACTCGGTACAAGTATCTCTGATTCGGTCTTTCTGTGTTGCTGTCCAAAAGTATCTCAACATCTTAAATCACTCCTATATCTCTTAAATGTTCCTCATACATACAATAAATCACATAAATTCTTCCACTGTTCTCTGGTAAGATAATATCGTAACTGTACCATCTCTTTTTCTTCTTCATTGGATGTTTCTTCCCCTTAATTACAATATAGAAGAAATTATTATCTGGAATCTCAACCTCATTACAGTTCAGATTCAATTCATCCAGAACGTCTACCTCATCATCTTTTATCGGATTCAGTATGATTGATACATATCCCTTTTTCCCAAGATTCTTTTTATCCAGAATATCCTCCACATGTTCTAATATTTCTCTTGGAATTTTATACTTTGACATATACGGATTAACCTGCCTCAACATTTTCAGTTCTCGTCTTTTTCTTACTGTAATATGCATACTATTCACCAGCCCTTCCTTCAGCAGACTTTTCTGTAGACTTCACTTTCTTCTCAACTTTCTTCGTCTTTTTCTTTTCAGATGTTTTATCAGTTTTTAAACTCTTTTCCAATTCCTCTAACATTTCTTTCACTGGAAAATCTACCAACTTCCATTTATCTTTTGGATAATGCAATCCTAAATAAAGCGGATGAATACCGTAACTTTTCTTGGTGCTCAGACAATCTACTGTAATACACTTTGCACTCAGTCCCTTTTCCATTAACATAGACAACAAATCTATCTTTGCCTTAATCGTATTCTTATGTGTTGCCATTGAATTTCCCCACGCAATTACGATGTCATAAGTCTTGATATCTTTTGTTTCTAATATCTCTTCAATATAAGCAAGACTGTTACCCTGTAACTGACTGACACTTGGCTTTCCGTTTACGACCGTTGCATACAGATTCAACATTCTCAGTTCTCCCCATCCAAAATCATTTGCATGGTTTAACAGGTGCATATTTGATACGTCCAACATTCCACAGTTTTCTACTGATATGGTTGGATACATTCCTATAGCAATTGCTTTCTTCCCTTTCTCATTCCATGTTCTCTGTACTTCAAAAGTGCTCTTTCCATCATCTGTTCCGATTGCTGACACGTTCATAGATATTGTATTTTTCATCATAATTTTTCATCCTTTCATCACAATAAAATAAGGGAAACCGACTTCTTTTTTTTCGTCTGTTTCCCTTTTTCTCATTTTATTCATTTCAAGCTTTCTCATCCTAATATTTCATGATTGTTATTAACGGTACTGTATTGTTAATCCTGTCTTATGTAGACTTCTACGATAAGGTCTTTCCACTGTACTGCTCTTATAAAATTACCAAATGCTTTTCTGTACTTCTTTGCTTCTTCAAAATTCAGTGTAAATCTGTCATATAAAACATACTTAGATTCATCAAAAGAAGTTTCTGTATCATACTCTTCACCTTGGATATACCATTTAAAAGCGCCGTTTTCCATTGGTGTGATTCTTGCTATAACAGCGTCTACCAGTTCGTCACTTAACTGTTTCTGATTCAAATCACACACACCATTCAGATATTCTTTTATTTTTTTAATCTCTCCTTCTACTTCTACAGGCTCATTATCCTCTTCATCCTGTGACAATATTGCCAGTTCATTCTTAATCTGTAACATCCGTTCATCAATCGTACATTTCTTGTCTTCGAACTCTTCACTACCGATCAAGTCATCCAGTTTCATATCTACAAGATTACTCATACGGTTCTTTAATCTTTCCGATTCTCTTTTCAGTTTTTCTATCTGATATTCACGATCTGTAATTCCAGTCTCTTCACTGTAATTATCCTGAATATCCTGAAGCAATTCTTCTACTGAACTTTTCTGGTCTTTCCATAACCTTTCCAGAATACTTTTAGCCATGAAGTCTAGTTTCCATTCACAGATAGACGGCACATTACAATATCCCGTACCATCCAAGTCCTGTTTTTCATGGAAACTTCTTTTACGGTAGCGGATTTGATGTCTGCACTGATATCCATTACTGACCTCACCATTTTTATTGGTTCTCCATTTGTATTTTCCGTACACACTGCCACATTCACATACCAGATGTCTGCACCACTTATCTTTTGATATCGGTTTAGAACATTTTCTACCGTCTACGATAACTACTTTCTTACTCTTTATTGCCTGTACTCTGTTCCAAGTCTCTTCTGATACAATCGCCGGAAAGTTACCTTTGACATATTCATATTGGCTGACATCCCGTACCGTTACCCTTTTATGTCCCAGAAAGTTTTTCGTATAGGATTTATTGTAACTGATATAACCGGCATATGTCTTATTATTTAATATCCGTAGTACTGACAAATGTTCCCAGTTGTATGTTCCATCTGCCTTTTTCCTTTTCATCTCTACCATTTTACCTGCGATAGCTTTAGCTCCCATCCCAGTTAAATACAGGTCATAAATCATTCTTACGGTTTCGGCTTCTTCCTCTATGATTTCATATGTGTTATCTATAGACTTTTTTCCTTTGATTAATCTGTATCCTAAGATATTTCCATTACCATAAAGGACACCTTTTTCTCTGGATATTCTCTGTCCGGCTCTTACTCTTTCACTGATATGTTTTGATTCTTCCTGTGCCATTGCAGACATGATCGTAAGTCTTAACTCCCCATCCTGTTCCAGTGACCAGATACCATCATTGTAAAAGAATACTTCTACACCCCACTCTCTCAGTTGTCTTGTGTACTGTAAGCTGTCTACCGTATTACGTGCAAATCTTGATACTTCACGAGTACAGATAAGGTCAAAGTCACCTTTCTCTGCATCTTTTATCATTTGCATGAATCCCTCTCTCTTCTTTGCCTGTGTACCTGTCACACCTTTATCCACATATACATTAACTTTTTCCCAGTTCGGATGTTCTGCCAGAATCGTCTCGTACCATTGAAGCTGATTACTTAATGCATTAACCTGTTCCTCATGTTGTGTAGATACTCTTCCGTAAAAACATACCCGGACTTTATCATGTATACTTGTTCTTGACCTGTTACTGATACACATTGCTTGCATCTTATAAGCCAAATTGTCCATTATGCTCGTTCCTTCCTCCTGTACTGTTTCACAACTTTCTTGTATGTCGAATGATTGATTTTATTATTTATGAATAACATCTTTATCAAGAGTGGTTTCATCTCCAACTCTTTTGTATCCTGATGTTCCATATGTTCCTCCTTTCTCTTACTCAACCATTCATAATAATAATATTACTTTGAAAAATACGATAATTACGAATGGTTGATAAGAATTATTTCCACCTGCTCCACCGCCCTTTTAGTCTTGTGAAGCTTACGCTTCACGCTTTTCTTTTTGGGGGGTCGTGTGCACGATTGTTAATCGTGCACCATCAGAATATCTGCAGGTCTTCGTCACTTCGTGTCTTCGCTTCTGCATATATTCTGAGTCCCCTGTCCCCTTTATATTCGTTGATGTGGTGTCTGTCGCTGTGGTGTTTGTTGATGTTTCCTTTTTCTTTTGTTCCTTTGTGTTTTCGTGATCGTCCTGTGTTATTATTCATTCAACATTCTTACAGAACAATCATTACAATTACCCATCGTCACTACGTCACTAACTCTTTTATAAAGGTGAAAAAATATATAAATAATTTTCCCATCTTACCGACGAAGCGACGAATCATTCTTCATCAAGCTCCTCTTTTAAGTTCTTATTGGTTATCACATAAAGACGTTCCTTACCTCGTTTTTGTTCAAAATCTAGTCCATACACCTCACTTAATTCATCTCTGATTAAAATAAGTGCCTTGGTTAATCTCGAACCATCTTTGGGAAGGGTCGATTTATCAATTCCTTTTTGGAGTGCGATGTGTTTTAACTCATTCAGACATTCTGTTGGTGTATTTACATATTCACATACGCCATCCATAAGTTCTTTCAAACATATGGCTATGGAACTTGATTCCAGTATACTTAATGACAAATTGAGTCTATTTTGGAATAATATATCAGATATTTTATCTTCTTCGATACCTAATACTCTTCCAATTTTAATAGCTTTTTCATGGAAGTCAGCTAGACGAATCTTGTGTCTTGCTTTTACTTTCTTCCTGTCACTCAATACACCAGCAATCGTATTAAAGATTGCACCCAATATGAACGGTAAATCTTTTTGAAAGCTTGCCATAACACTCTGCTCTGTTTTTATTTCAGATTTTTCAAATCTACTCAGAGCTATCAGACACGAACGGTCAACAAGGTCAGAAGACCTTGCAACCCCATTGATAGATGTTATACCTATGATGGAGTGAAGCTTCACGATTCTTTCTTCGGTATCTGTATACAACCGTCTTGTAGTATCGCTTGCCCCTGTTACCGCACTGCAAAGTAAGTCCGATATGGCTTTTGATATAAAGCTTACGTTGTCGAAACAGGTAAAATAACTTTTGGATAATCGGAGTACAATCGCTTCTTTGTTACTTGTATAAGCACATATTCCAGAATCTTTTGGATCGATTATCATTTCCAGCTTTTTCAAACATTCTGATTTTCCAGAGCCTTTTTCTCCCTGTATCAGAATTACTGGATGATTGAAGTTCATTCCTAACATACTAGAAACAATCAATATGCTAATGAGAATGACATCGTCTTCATCTTTAACATTGAAATGCTTTCTGATATACGGTAATAACTCTTCCGGCATAACGTTTAAATCTGGTTCTACCTGATTCTTAAAGTTCCTGTCTGTATAAAACATGAAGTCAGGTGTCTCTTCAATCTCACACTCTCCATCTTCTATACGGACACTTGTATTATTATCCGTATTTAACTGATAAATGAGCATTCTTCCTTTTGTGTAAATACGATGATTTCGTTGTATTTTATTCTTGGATTCATAACACTCTACTTCGATAATGCTTATGATCTCTTGAACTTCTTTATCGTTCAACAACTCACCATATTCTTTCTTCCAGAACGACTTAAAAGCTATTCTGAAATTGGATGAATGGATATCAAGTATTTCTTTATTTCCATTGTGCGGGATGGAACAAAGAAATGTTCCATCTTCCGCTTTTCCAACAGAAATTTTTTTTGATTTTAGAAGCCTGTATACTCTTTTGTCATTCGACATCCTTCATCCTCCTCAAAATCATCTTCAAGGATTGTATATATTTTGTCTGTGATCAGCTGACCAAAATCGTTATAATATATACCTACCATAAATTCATGGTCATATAACTTTTCAAAGTCAGCATTTCCAGACTTATCCAATCCTCCCACTTCTTCCATGAGTTCTATAATCGAAAGATTATATCCTATGTCCAGACAATATGATTTCTGAACATCTGCCTCCTGTTTAAAAGTGTCAATTAGAAGATTTAAATTTAGATATTTTTTACCAGTTCTACCAGAGGTTTTTATATTATAATCTCTAATGTAACCCGGATATAATCCTTGCTTTATGGATATTAACTTCAAAACAAATCCTCCTCTTCCACTTCAAAATCTTCAGCTACCTGTAACTCTGAAATAAATGGTTGTCCCAATTTATTGTAGATAATGCTAACTTTAAAGAAATGGTTATATAACTTTTCAAAATCCGCTTCTTCATCTGCATCTACGCCATCAACTGCTTCCATGATTTCTATGATATCCATGTTCTTTCCCGGATCCACACAGTATGATTTTTGAAAATCTACTTTCTGTCCATTCGCATTAATAGTGACTGTAAGGTTTAAATAAGTTAAACCTGTCTTATTAGATGTTCTGGTATTATACGTTTTTATTTTTCCTGTGTATATACCAGGTGTTAATTTTAACAATTTCATGTCTTTAAACTCCTTTGTAGATGATTTCCTACCTATTCATTCCCTGTATGCATCCATTTCTTGAATAAGTGGAAGTCATTATTTTTTCGGTGGCATTTCCATTGCAATAGATATTGTAGTTATAACTTTTATCTTGTCGACATATTTATAATATCGCACTTTTCATTTTCTGTTTAGACCTCAAAAAATAGAGGAGAATTTTACCCCCCTCTATTTTTAAGCAACTATACAGCTTTATCATATCTTTAATTAATCTTTCTTCTTTTTATCCCTCTATCTCATCCTCCTCATCATCCAAAAATATATTTTCAAAAAATGTATTTCTTTCATCGTTTTTAACTTCTTTTTTGTATGTCAAAAAATCTAAATCCTTATCTATTTTCCGTTTTTTCTTATAACCTTCTACATATATTTCATTATACTTTATAGTATCTATGCACTCGTTTGTTAAATTCAACAATATATCACACTTTTCTTTATTTGTCAGATAATCTTCTTTACCTATATATTCTCTTGAAAGAGGTATATCCTCACCTAAAGTCTCACTTTCCCATTCATCCAACAATGTTATTCTTCCATCCAATTCATCTAAATCTAATAAATGTTTTAATTCTTCATCTATACAATCATGCATTTTTTTTATGATTTTTTTCTTTTTGCTATTATAATAGATTTTATCTCCTAAATCTTTTGAAAAAATATTACTTTCCATTCTTATTCTAAATTTTTTCTTTAAATAGGATACTTCATTTTCGGTAAATTCACCTCCTGGCTCTAAGGTATCTATCACCTCAGTTGATTGATCCTCTATCATACATTCTTCTATCTCATTAAAAATTTCATCTAATTCTTCTTTTTCTCTTTCTCTTTCTTCTTTTTTTTCATATTCCAGTGATTCAAACCAATTTTTAAATTCCATTCTTATTTGGTTACAAAAATCCCCAATTTCTTCTTCTGTAATTTCTTCTACTCGTTCATGATTAATTTTATATATAAAATCTTCTTTTTTAGAACGATTTTGACATAATAAAACTTTACATAAAATTTGAAAATGAACTGGGAAAATTTTTTTATTATCTTTTTGATATTTTTCATTATTTAAAATACCGCCCATACCCAATGATGTTAGAATTTTTTTTAAAACTCTTTTTGTATTCTTACATTCGATATCAATGTTACTTACCAATTTACCGCTATCGCTAACGATTTCCCTTATAAATTCTGTATAATTTTTTCCATCCTTATATTGCATAATTTTCCTCCGTTTACATAATATTCTATAATAATATCGTAACAGTAAATTTCAAAAAATTAAACTTCTTTACAAAAAAAATCTGTAAGACCCTTTACGCTCTTGGGTGGCGTAAAGGGTCTTACAGATTTTTATTACTATTTATTCTCTACTGGAATTTATCTTGTGTATGGTTCAGTGTCTTTTCCATCATATACAAATGCTTTTATATCCGTATTTTCATCAACCTCAGCATGAATACCTACCGTGTATTCTTTATCTGTAACATTCTGAAAAGAATAGCAACCGCCAGCAGGAATACTGTCAGATACAAGTTCCTGTTTTCCTTCACAGAGCAGATGTACAGTAATGTCAAAATCGTTTCTGTTCTGGACTGTCAACACGCCTGTATTAGACAAAATTTTTGCGTCAGAATATGTAATTACATAGGAATCAGGCGTTGACTTTTCCGCACAGACCACAGAACACTCCCACTGTGTCTTTGCTTTTGCTTTTCGATAGGCTTCCGAAGACTTATATGTTGAAAATATAATCATTGTACTTATAGCAAGAATGCCAATGATGACAAACGCTATTGTTACTTTTTTCTTCACAACCATCACCTCCACACACAAATCCCGATCTTCTTAATTCTACAAACTGGAATTTATCTTTTCTTATATGTCACCACAATTCCAACCACCGAAGTCAAAAAAACAATCGGTGCGAGTCTTACAAACAAGAATTCAAACCCATGCAGTATTGTTCCTGCCACTGCCAACTCAGGATCATTGTAATTCCAATCCAAATATAAACTATTCGTAGATGCAAGTGCGATAAACATTACCACTATAGCCGCACACAATGAAATAAGAATCCATTGAATCGTTTTTACCTTTGTTATACTTCTTTTTGCAAGCTGCAAATTAATAACTTCCAATTTTTCAGAAAGAATCTTTAAATCATCGGTAGTCGGTTCTGCTACAGGTTCTCCAAGTAATTCACTTACAGTAGTATCCAGTTCATTCGCCAAAATAATCAGCATACTGGAATCTGGAACTGACAAACCATTCTCCCATTTTGATACTGTCTGTCTTACTACGTTCAGTTTAATTGCCAGTTCTTCTTGCGACAGCCCTTTTGACTTTCTAATTCTTTTGATATTTTCATTTAGCATAATCTCTGTCTCCTTGTTTTTGATAGCTCAATTCTATATTCAAAAGAGCCGTTGCCACAAGCAATACATATTAACATCCGCTTATTTATGGGCTTTTCGCAGACAAATTCCTATTTATCTTTATCATCATACTACCACACCCAAGAACTTTCGTACATTTTTCACGTAAAAAACCCCTCACACCATAATTGATGTAAGGGGTTTTCTATATAAGCTAATTAACGTTCTATGTTAGTCACCAGTTCTTCAAGTAATTCACTACTGTTTCTTTCTAAATGTAACAACAAATGCTCCTTTAATCTGCATAGACGTTGCCATATAATCATATGTCACAAGTTCCCATCCATCTGCCGCTTTTTCATTTATCAGCTTATCCAGCATTGCAATATCATTTGCATCTGCTTTGTCTGAGAGCCATTTTGTTCCTACCGTTAAGATTTCTGTTTTATAAATATATATCTTTTTCCTTCTCTTTCATCCATTTTTTGTAATTATAAACCACTTGAATTGGAAGCAGAATAATGTAGATTATTCCGGCAATCATAGTATATACATAATTTTTTCCAGCGATCTGAATATACACCAACGATGCAACTGCCCATGGAATTAACCATAATGTACGAATAAATTTTCTTCTATAACTTAGTTTCCAGTAGATTAATTCAAAACCTTTATCAACTTTATCCATCCTACTCCTCCTTCTTATAAATTATCACTTATATCCAATTTCATAGTAACACATCCCGCATTTTTTGTACATCTCTTTATCTTTAAATACTTAAAAGGATATATCCTTTCTTTCATCATACTACCACACCCAAAAACTTTTATACATTTTTTCATACAGAGAACTTGCCACCGGCAACTTCTTCCGAACGCATGGCAACGTAAAAAACCCCTCACACCATAATTGATGTAAGGGGTTTTCTATATAAGCTAATTAACGTTCTATGTTAGTCACCTACAGTGTACTATTTCTGGTTAATTGCTGCCTGTGCTGCTGCAAGACGAGCGATTGGTACACGGAATGGTGAGCAAGATACATAGTCAAGACCGATCTTGTTGCAGAATTCAACTGAAGATGGATCTCCACCGTGCTCTCCACAGATACCAACGTGAAGGTTTGGGTTAACTGGCTTACCTAATTCGATAGCCATTTCCATTAATTTACCAACACCTGTCTGGTCAAGCTTAGCAAATGGATCGTTCTCGAAGATCTTAGCATCATAGTAAGCTTCTAAGAACTTACCAGCATCGTCACGAGAGAATCCGTATGTCATCTGTGTTAAGTCGTTTGTACCGAAGCAGAAGAAGTCAGCTTCTGAAGCGATCTGATCAGCTGTAAGAGCTGCTCTTGGGATCTCGATCATTGTTCCAACTTCGTACTCAAGATCGCTGTTTGCTGCTGCAATCTCAGCGTCTGCTGTCTCTACTACGAATTTCTTAACATATTTAAGCTCTTTGATGTCTCCAACAAGTGGGATCATGATCTCTGGTTTTACGTTCCAGTCTGGGTGAGCTTTCTTTACATTGATTGCTGCACGGATAACAGCGCTTGTCTGCATCTTAGCAATCTCTGGATATGTTACTGCAAGACGGCATCCACGGTGTCCCATCATTGGGTTGAACTCGTGCAGGCTGTCGATAATAGCTTTGATCTGGTCAACTGTTTTGCCCTGAGCATCAGCCAGTTTCTTGATGTCCTCTTCCTCTGTAGGAACGAACTCATGAAGCGGCGGATCCAGGAAACGGATCGTGACCGGGCAGCCCTCCAGTGCCTCGTAGAGCTTCTCAAAGTCGCTCTGCTGTTCCGGAAGAATCTTTGCCAGTGCAGTCTCTCTCTCTTCTACCGTCTCAGAGCAGATCATCTCACGGAATGCCTCGATACGGTTGCCCTCGAAGAACATATGCTCGGTACGGCAAAGGCCGATGCCCTCTGCGCCAAGCTCACGTGCCTTCTTTGCATCATGCGGTGTATCTGCGTTGGTACGAACCTTCATGGTGCGGTATTTGTCTGCCCAACCCATGATTCGTCCGAACTCGCCTGCGATCGTCGCGTCTACCGTCGGGATAACTCCATCGTAAATGCAGCCGGTAGAACCATCAATGGAGAGCCAGTCCCCTTCATGGTACTCTTTGCCTGCCAGAACAAACTTCTTATTTGCTTCATCCATTGCAATCTCAGAGCATCCGGATACACAGCAGGTACCCATACCACGTGCCACAACAGCTGCATGGCTCGTCATGCCACCGCGCACGGTCAGAATACCCTGTGCGCTCTTCATGCCCTCGATATCCTCCGGAGAAGTCTCCAGACGTACCAGTACGACCTTCTCACCACGCAGGTTCCATGCTTTTGCATCCTCTGCGGTGAATACAATCTTTCCGCATGCAGCTCCCGGAGAAGCAGCCAGCGCTCTTGCTACCGGAGTCGCTGCCTTTAATGCTGCCGCGTCGAACTGCGGATGCAGCAGGGTGTCAAGATTACGCGGATCGATCATTGCTACTGCCTTCTCCTCGGTAATCATTCCTTCGTCTACCAGATCACACGCAATCTTCAGTGCGGCCTTTGCGGTACGCTTACCATTTCTCGTCTGTAGCATATACAGATGACGATCCTCGATCGTAAACTCCATATCCTGCATATCTCTGTAATGATCTTCCAGAGTCTTACATACTTCCTGGAACTGAGCAAATGCCTCAGGGAATTTGTCAGCCATCTCAGCGATCTTCATAGGTGTACGAACACCTGCTACTACGTCCTCGCCCTGTGCGTTGGTCAGGAACTCACCGAACAGTCCCTTAGCGCCGGTAGCCGGATCTCTGGTAAATGCAACACCGGTACCACAGTCATCACCCATGTTACCAAATGCCATAGACTGAACGTTAACAGCAGTACCCCAGGAATAAGGGATATCATTGTCACGACGATAAACGTTTGCACGAGGGTTGTCCCAGGAACGGAATACAGCCTTGATAGCGCCCATCAGCTGTTCCTTAGGATCATCAGGGAAGTCTACACCGATCTTAGCCTTGTACTCAGCCTTGAACTGACCAGCCAGTTCCTTCAGATCGTCAGCGGTAAGCTCAACGTCCTGCTTAACACCCTTCTTCTCTTTCATTGCATCGATCAGCTGCTCGAAGTACTTCTTACCTACTTCCATAACAACGTCGGAATACATCTGGATAAATCTTCTATAGCAGTCCCAAGCCCAACGGGGGTTGCCGGACTTCTCAGCGATTACGTTAACAACGGTCTCATTCAGACCAAGGTTCAGAATGGTATCCATCATACCGGGCATGGATGCTCTCGCGCCGGAACGAACGGATACTAACAGAGGATTCTCGTGGTCGCCGAACTTTTTGCCGGTGATCTCTTCCATCTTAGTAATGTACTCGTTGATCTGACCCTGGATCTCTTCATTGATCTCGCGTCCATCTTCATAATACTGTGTACATGCCTCTGTTGTAATGGTGAAGCCCTGAGGAACCGGCAGACCAATGTTGGTCATCTCAGCCAGGTTCGCACCTTTACCACCAAGCAGTTCGCGCATGTTTGCATTACCTTCGGTAAACAAATATACCCATTTCTTCATACTTCTTTGTCTCCCTTTTTATAATATTTTTGACAAAACTTTGTAACCCAAACCACTACCGGAGCATTTCGGCTTCGGTTTTTAGTACTTTGATATTGTAACAATCTGCCAAAGGAATATCAAGACGAAATTGATAATTTTTTGACAGAGTACCGATTTTCGTGCACAATGTTGAAAACAGGCATAATGTTTTTGTTTGTTTTGTATAGTACTTTAGTATTATGTAAACGCTTACATTTGTTCAACTTTCTTTATATGATTTTTAAAAAAGCTTTTTGCATAAAAAAGAATCTCGCTTGCGAGATTCTCCGCCTGCGGCGGGTCGCTTTTGCGACATATTTCATAACCGCCGCAGTGCGAAAACTCCCACCGATTTTTCCGATGGGAGTCTTCGCACTTTTATTCCATATACAATTCTAATCCAGCATGCCGTCTTTGATCACATTGTGGTCACGCAGCAGTTTTTCCACTACAGTGCCTTTCACTACGCGAAGCAGCGGCTTCTTCAGTGCATTTAAAGGTCCGGGCAGTTCGATCTCCAGAGGAGACATACCATCCATCAGCTTCACGCTGCTGTCCAGCAGTTCTCTGACGTCATAGACACTGCCCCATACCTCAGGCACACCTCTGTCTACACCTAACAGTCCGTAGACAGCCTCCATAGCGGTTCTCACGGAATACTCTGTGGTGAACACAGTGTCTCTCGGGGTCTCTGCAAACTGGCCTAAGAAAGCGAAGTTCACACAGCCGTCGGGAATGACATCGGGACGGTCACCCTTGGTTCTGGGCATGAAGAATGCGGTAATATAAGGCATCATGGTAGGTACGCAGACTGCGCTGTGCTCTGCCAGATCCTCGATATCTTCTACGGGCACACCTAAGTGATACAGCCACTCTTCAGTGATCTCCTTACCGGTACAATCCTTCATGGGCTTCTTAATATAATCGCCGGGTACGTCGGTGAACAGGCCGTATACCCATACACATACCTGATTCTTGTCCTGTTCCTTGAACTGTCCCTGACGATTGATGGTCCAGCTCATGAGCCACTTGGAATCCTGACAGCTTACGATACCGCCGGTTACGACCTTACCGCTTCTGGGATCACGCTTACAGATATTGGTGATATAAGGAATGATCTTGTCATCCAATGTGGTCACGGTAGCGGATTCCCAGTTGGTCTTGGAAACATCAGAACAGAACTTCTCGGGATGTCCGAAGGAAGGATCCTGTTTTGCGATATTTTTCCACAGGCTCCATACGCCGCTGGTACGAACCTCTGCGTCACCGTTGGGTGCATGATTCTGGTCGCCGTAGATGGTGCCCTCGGTACAGCTTCCGTTGGTAACGAATACCAGGTCGTTCTCGGTGAGGACAATGCCCTTCTCTACGCCTTTTACCTTGCACTCAATAGCCTTTGCCACCTTTTTGCCGTCATTGATATCGAAAATAACATTGGTCACTTCGGTATTGAACTGGAAGTCCACGCCTGCTGCCTCCAGATACTTCTTCATGGGAAGGATCAGAGACTCGTACTGGTTGTACTTGGTGAACTTCAGGGCACTGAAGTCAGGCAGTCCGGAGATATGATGGATAAATCTCTGGAAGTAAAGCTTCATTTCCAGTGCGCTGTGCCAGTTTTCGAAAGCGAACATGGTTCTCCAATATAACCAGAAGGTGGAGTTAAATACTTCATCATCGAAAACATCTTCAATGGTCTTGTCATACAGATCCTCATCCTTTGTCATGAACAGCTTCATGATCTCCATGCAGCCCTTCTGGCTTAGATTGAATTTGCCATCGGTATGGGCATCCTGTCCACAATCCTTCGTTGCACGGCACAGAGAGTAGTTGGGATCTTCCTTGTTCAGCCAGTAATACTCATCCAGCACGCTGGCTCCGGGTACTTCCAGAGAGGGAATGCTGCGAAACAGATCCCACAGACATTCGAAATGGTTCTCCATCTCACGTCCGCCACGCATGACGTAGCCTCTGGTAGGATCATAGATACCATCACAGGCACCGCCTGCGATATCCATTGCCTCTAAGATATGGATGTGGGAACCGGGCATCTGTCCGTCACGTACCAAGAAGCATGCTGCTGCTAAAGATGCCAGTCCGCTACCTACGATGTAAGCGTTCTTCTCGTCCACTCCAGCAGGCTTCTTAGGTCTTGCGAAGGCCTCGTAGTTACCATTGGAATAATAGATGCCTTTGCTGTTCTTGTCGTATCTTCCAAGCTCGGTGTTGCGGTAGTCTTTCTTGGCTGCCTTGACGGCTGCCTTTCTCTCCTCTTTCTTCACCTCTGCCTTATGTCCCTTGGTTACTGCTGCCACTGCGCCTGCACCTACTGCCAGCGCTGCCAGTCCCAGTCCGATATTATTCTTTTTTGCCATAATGATTACCACCTTTCTTTGATGACTCTCAAATGTTTTTCTGTTTACAAATAGTATCCTACTTCTTTTTTATAAGAAAACCAATTTACAAAAGAGGACAAATGATAAAGTTTTTATCATCCTGCCCTTTTTGTAAAGTACTTATACTATTTCAGAATTTCTTTTCCGTGTGCTCAAAATTCTCAATAGAACGGCTGATGTTTCCGTAAAGAGTGATTGCCAGTTCTTCAACAATCTTATGATAATCGTCCTTCATTCCCCGGTCGATCCAGTCTAACATCACACCCACAAAACCGTATTTGTAAAATCCGGCAATGAATTCCTTGTGTTCCTCCGCCAACTGCATACCGGCGCATTTTTCTTCCACCACGTCCGCAATAAGCTGGTAGGTCAGCTTGTTTAAGTAGCTTTCGATCTTCTGGCGATCCACGCAGCGGTAGACATTCATAATAAAAGGTTTGTTCTCCTGCACTGCCTCGAAAATCTGACAGAAGCCTTCCTGCCAGTTCTCATAGTTCTTCTTCCCCTGCAGTGCCTTCGTGCCGTCCTCCACACATACCCACTCTACCAGATCGTAAATATCTTTGAAATGATAATAAAAAGCCATACGGCTGATACCGCAGTCCTCGGCGAGATCATTGATGGTGATCTTGTCCAGAGGCTTCGTGAGAAGCTCTTTTTTTAAAGCTGCTTCCAATGCCAGTTTTGTTATATTGGCCATAGCCCATCCTCCACTGTTTTTATGTATTAGCTTCACAAGATATTCATTCGCTAAGGTTGTCGTTCGTCAATCATGTAAACATGTTGACTTCCTTACACTCATTATATTGTACGACAATAGACTCAAAATGGGCAAATTAACTTTTTATAAAAAAACTCTTGCTTTTTGTAAAATTCCATGGTATCATCTTACTTGCGTTTCGGGGTGTGGCTCAGCTTGGTTAGAGCGCCGTCTTAGGGAGGCGGAGGTCGCGAGTTCGAATCCCGCCACTCCGATTCATTAAAAAGTCCTTGATTTCAAGGACTTTTTTTGTGTTACGTTTCATGTTGCAATCCGGTATTCACTTTTTGTAACGCTTCCGGCATAGCTCCTTTACATGGAAAGACATGTCATGAATGCTCTTTCACATACTGCAAAAATTCCGGTGTCTTTGACCAGTATTTTACACCCCAGTTTTCAAAATTCCATTCTTCCATGTAATCATTGCACTCGAAATCCACATAATATATTTCTTCGTTATGTACAACAAAATTCGTTGGAAAATAATCAATATTTGTATTGGCAGCATATAACAGTGCACACATTCTATGCAATTGCTCGATATAGTCAGTTTTCATCTTGTCTTCTAAAACCAACTGATAGATCGTGTCACCTTCAATAAACTCCTTCAAAATGCGTTCATTTTCCACATCTGTTTCAAGCATGACTGGCATTTTTATTCCGATTTCTTTTAATTTCCTGTAATCCCTGATTTCTGCCTCAAGCTTGTTTCCGAACTGATAATAATCACAAGGTTCATGATGTATCTGCTTCAAAACATACCTGTTATTTCCAGACTCTGCCAAGTAAGAATATCCACCTTTCCCCTTTCCCAGCAATTTAATTATTGTATAGCTTTTCCCATTTACGGTCATTTCTTTATTCATGTATTTTCTCCTCTGTTCTATACCTCATTGATTACGGATTTTTATATTCTAGTTCAATATTACAATAGAAATATAATTTTCACAAAGGTTAAGCGCGTAACCAACCACATTTTTTAGTAATGGTAATTGCAAAAAAATTCCGCAAACCTTTCCCGGCTTGCGGAACCTTCCAAACATATTATAATTTTTCCACGCACCGGATCAGTGCATCCACATTTTCTTCCCTCGTGGCCCAGCCGGTACAGAATCGCACGCAACTGTGTGTGGCATCGATCCGCTGGTCATAGCTGTACTCGAACTGTTCTGAAATCTTTGCCAGGTGTGCATCCGGCACAATGACGAAGATCTGGTTCGTCCGGTTGGGTGCCAGATAAGTGTAACCCTTTGCCGTAAATGCTTCCCGCAGCTTCTCCGCCATGGCAATGGCATGGGCGGAGATCACCTGATAGAGTCCATCAGTGAAAAGAGCGTCAAACTGCAGACCCAGCAGTCTTCCCTTGGCAAGCATGCCGCCGTTCTGTTTGATAAGATATCGGAAATCCTGTGCAAGCTCCGGGTTTTTGATCACTACTGCTTCTCCAAACAATGCGCCGACCTTGGTTCCACCAATGTAAAAGACATCGCAAAGCGCCGCGATCTCCGGTAATGTCAGATCATTGTCCGGTGCTGCCAGTCCGTAGCCCAGTCTGGCGCCATCTAAGAACAGATACAGTCCGTATTTGTGGCAGGTCTCGGACAGAGCGGTCAGTTCCGCTTTGCTGTAAATGGTTCCAACCTCTGTGGGATTTGAAATATAAACCATTTTCGGCTGTACCATGTGTTCAAAGCTGTCGTTGTGAATATGGGCTTCGTAAGCCTCTGCTACCTGCGCTGCCGTGATCTTACCGTCAGGACTGGGCAGTCCCAGTACCTTATGTCCGCAGGCTTCCACCGCACCGGTCTCATGGACATTGATATGTCCTGTGACAGCGCAAAGCACACCCTGGTGTTTGCGAAGTGCTGCATTGATCACTGTGACATTGGTCTGGGTTCCTCCTACCAGGAAATGGACTGCCAGACTGTCATCCCCGCAGGCCTTACGGATCTTCTCGCGCGCCTCTTCGCAGTATTTATCCTCGCTGTAGCCCGGTGTCTGCTCCATATTGGTCTGCACCAGACGCTCCAGCACCTTCGGATGCGCTCCTTCATTATAGTCACACTGGAATAAAATCTTATCGCTCATTTTTGAATAACATTCCCGCCGTTTCTAGCTTCCGGCGGATTCCTTTCTATTGTAATTCACGCTGTCGCAAAGTTGTCTTACGTATCAGTCTTTCGTCTCCAATACCTTTACCAGATACTCCCACACTCTCTTCGTGGAAGAAATGCTTAAGGTCTCCTCTGTCGTATGAATGTCCTTCATATCCGGTCCCATGGATACACAGTCAAGGTCTGAGATTTTGCTGCCTAACAGTCCGCACTCCAATCCTGCATGGATAGCCTCCACCCTGGGCTCATTGCCGTACATTTCCGCATACAGTTTCACCATTTTTTCCCGCAGCGGAGAATGGACGCGGTACTTCCAGCCGGGATAATCTCCGGTCACCACGTAATTGCCACCTGTCAGTTCCACCAGTGCAGAAAGCTTTGCGATCAGGTTATCCTTCTCACTTTCCACGCTGCTTCTGACAGAATACTCTGCCCGCAAAACTTCCGCATCTGCTTTCAGTATACCCAGATTCAGAGAAGTCTGTACCAGCCCCGGCATATCTGCGCTCATCGCCTGTACACCGTTTGGCGTTGCCTGTAAAAAGGCTGCCACCCTTTTTGTCTCTTCCGGTGCGGCACAGGTGATTGTCTCTGCAGTGTCTGCTAACCTTTTTGCGGTTACCTTTACGTCCGGATCCTTGGTGGCAAGTTCGTCAGCCAGCTCTGCTGCCAAAGCTGCTACCTGCTGCGTTAAGCTTTCTGTATCTTTTTCCTCTACTACGACAACCGCTTTCGTCTGTCTGGGAATGGCATTGTCTGCCAGACCTCCGTCCGCAGATACCAGTCCTACGGGCATTTTCTCAGACAGCTTCCACAGAAGTCTTCCCAGGATACAATTGGAATTGCCTCTTTCCTTGTGGATCTCTCCGCCGGAATGTCCCCCTAAGAGACCAGAGACTTCCACCTCATAGCGCACGCCCGTAAGCTCCTGTTTTTTCATCGGGAAACGGCAGTTCACTCTGGCACCACCGGCACAGCTGGTCAGGAAAATGCCTTCGTCCTCGGAATCCAGATTGATCATGCGATGACCCTGTAACATAGACAGGTCGATCTCTCTGGCTCCGTCCATACCGACTTCCTCATCCACCGTAATGATGACTTCCAAACGGGGATGCCTGATGTCCTCGGAATCCAATAATGCCAGTGCATAAGCCACAGCAATACCATCATCGCCGCCGAGGCTGGTATTCTCCGCATAGACGCTGTCTCCATCGATTCCTACCTTCAGTCCTTCCGTCTTCATATCCATGGTGCAATCCGGTGTCTGCACCGCTACCATGTCCATATGTCCCTGCAGGATCACCACCGGTTCATTCTCGTATCCGGGAGTTGCCTCCTTGACCATAATGACATTTTTCATAGAATCCTGTATATAGAAAAGCTTATGTGCTTTCGCAAAGTCCACCAGGAAATCGCTGATCTGCTCCACATTGCCGGAGCCATGAGGGATCTTCGTGATCTCTTCAAAATAGTAAAATACTTTCTTCGGTTCTAAGTTCGATAAAACACCCATTTTCATTTCCTCATTTCTGCGCTTTTATAGAGAACAAAGTGCACTTTCAGTATAAGTATTTGTCATTTTTCTGTCAAGGAAACAACATATGAAAAAACAGCAAACCATATCTGGATTGCTGTTTTCAAAATCAAAGCTTTATTTTTAATTCATCAAATACTTCTTCAGATGTACTATCGGAATGTAATGCTATCTTTAACCGCTCAATTTCATCAAGTATTTCCGCTTTTCCTGGGGCGTGTAGAACCAATATTCGCAGATCTCCCGCTGGGTGAACGCCTCTTCCCGCTCCCGGATACAATACAGAATCCAGAAAGCCGTCTCCGAGAGATTACAGTTTTTAGCATAGACCCGGTACAGATCGTCCATCTCCTTGATCAGCTTATTGTACAATGTGATCTGTGCAAAAGATTTTCCCCTGTTCTCTTCCATAGAAGCTTTCCTCCTTTTTATCCGATTTCGGACTAAATAGCATATAATCCGAAATCGAATTATTGTCAACAATTTTCTCATTGTGTCCTTCAGCGTATCGTTATATAATAACTTTGGCATCAGTTCCGGGAGGAGTGCGGTTCGCCCGTATCGCCAGTGTCTAGGTTCACCTTATTGAATATCCCGTAGAACACTCGGCGGCTGATGCTATTCTGAAATATTCTGTCTTTTCAAAGTATAGTTTTATTTTACCCCAACACACTACTATTACCTCGTTCTTTTTGTATGTAATATTACGTATTATTTATTGACATACGTAACATTACGTATTAAAATGAATTTGAGGTAGGAAAGGAGATACAAAAGATGCCTATGACCTCACAGGAGATGATCAAACTCCTATTAATAAACGGTTTTGCTATTATCAGCCAGAACGGCTCCCATGTAAAGCTGAAGAACACCGATACTCATAAAACCGTTATTGTTCCTTACCATTGCAAAGACATAAAAAAAGGTCTGGAACAGGCAATTCTGAAACAAGCTGGCTTAAAATAACAAATATTAACAAGGAGAACCAAAATGAAAAAACTTTTTTATCCGGCACTTTTTCATAAAGCAGAAGAAGGAGGCTTTTGGATCACCTTCCCGGATTTCCCCGAATGTATGACACAGGGGGAAAATATGCAGGATGCCTACGAAATGGCATGGGATGCACTTGGTCTTGCCGTAGTCTCCCGTATAGAGAACAGAGAAGCCCTTCCTCCGGTCACAGAACCTTACGCTGTTACTTTAGATCCTGATACCTTCTGTGTGGTTGTTCCCTTTGACCTCATATCCTACCAGAAAAAACATAACTCCAAAGCAGTCAAAAAAACTCTTTCCATTCCGGAATGGCTGAATGAAGCTGCTACAGATAGGAATGTTAATTTTTCACAGGTATTGCAGGATGCTCTTCTTCAAAAATTGAACCAATAAAACATGTTGCATTCCATGTTGCATTTTGCAAACTATTACGTCAAAATACAAAAAATCAAAATGCGCAAAGACCCATTTCTACAGGTTTTTGCGCATTTTCTATAAATATAAGAGCAGATAACGGGAATCGAACCCGCCTTTCCAGCTTGGGAAGCTAGCGTTCTACCGATGAACCATATCTGCAAAAGGAACATAAAATATTATACTCCATGTTCCTTTATTTTGCCAGTCCTAATTTTTACTATTTTTATCATTCTAATTATCCAGCACTCCCAACCACTTCAGAGCGTTCCAGATGCCGTCTTTATCCACGTCCGTGGTGATATAATCTGCCGCTTCCAGCACCTGTTTACTGGAATTACCCATAGCAATGCTGGTGTGGGCATACTTTAACATCGGCAGGTCGTTATTGCTGTCTCCGATGGCCACAGTGTCTTCCATGGGGATCTTCAAATAGTCCGTAATGTAACGGATCGCAGTTGCCTTGGAATATCCTTTGGGAACAATCTCGTAAAACCCTTGTTCTCTGTCGATAAAATCCAGTATTTCCGACAGATCATGCTTCATTCCGACCATTCCCGCCGGAGTCTCTGCATAAGCATATAATTTATCGTAGTTGCCCGGTGCATTGGCATAGCGATCGTATTTTCTATTCTCAATCTCACGTGCCATATGGCGGAAAGTATCGGTAAATACTTCTTCTCCTCTGGGAGCATAGTCTTCCCTGCTGCCTTCCAGGACGGCATCCACATGATACTTTTTCATGGCTGTCAGAATTGCCTTAGACTCCTCCATGGAAAATGTCTTGTGCATCAGCTGCTTTCCATGATATTCAATCTCCGTTCCGCAACCCAATAACAATCCGTCGAATTCCACCTGTCCGGTAAGATTTTCCCCTACCAGCCGTTTCGTACGCCCGGTGTTGATCATGCAGATATGACCGTTGGCTCTGGCGATGCGGATGGCTTCCTTCGTGCTCTCTGACATCAGCTCACTTCCTCCGCATATTAAGGTTCCGTCAATATCAAAAAATATTATCTTCATCTCAGATTCTTAAGCTCCTCTACCAGATCCAGATCGGATTTCTGTACCTTCAGATTCGTGGACACGGGCTCTTCACCGGGTCTCGTGATCGTGATCTCGATAATGGTTCCTTCCGTGATCGCTCCACCCATAAAAAATCTGCTTACAAACGCTGCAAATTTGGGATGATTACTCTCGAAGGTATTCTTCGCATTCATCAGTTTCATCATCATTCCGGGATTTATCATAATGGTCTCCTTCCAAATAGTTACAAAAAAGAAAGGCCGTCCGCACCATCCGAAGATAATGTGTCCAGCCTTAACAGTTGCTATTATTTACGCGATCTTGGACTTAGCCAGCTCTGCAAGGGTCTTGAAACCTTCTGCATCGTTAACTGCCAGGTCTGCCAGCATCTTTCTGTTCATATCAACGCCTGCAAGCTTCAGACCGTACATGAACTTGCTGTAAGATAAACCGTTCATTCTGGCTGCTGCATTGATACGAGCGATCCACAGCTGTCTGAACTGACGCTTTCTCTCTTTTCTACCTGCATAAGAGCTGGTCAGAGCTCTCATAACAGACTGCTTTGCTACTCTGTACTGCTTGCTTCTTGCGCCTCTGTAGCCCTTTGCAAGCTTTAATACTCTATTGTGCTTCTTCTTGGCATTTAAGCCACCTTTAATTCTTGCCATGTCTTATTTCCTCCTCGCCTGAATTATAAATAAGGTAAAATCTTCTTCATATTCTTAACATTAGTTGCATCCGTAATTGCAGGCTTTCTCAGATTACGTTTTCTCTTGGTAGACTTCTTGGTTAAGATATGGCTCTTGTAAGCTTTAGATCTCTTTAACTTACCGGTTCCTGTTGCTTTAAAGCGCTTAGCTGCTGCTCTGCTTGTCTTCATTTTGGGCATAACGAGTTCCTCCTAAACTTTACTTAATCTATCGTGTCGGAATCCGACACTTTTTAACTGTACGAATTAACGCTTCTCAGTTAAAAACATGGTCATGCTTCTGCCTTCTACCTTGGGAGCTTTTTCCACTACCGCAATATCGGACAGGCTCTGCGCGATATCATCTAAGATATGCTTGCTGTTATTCATGTGTGCCATCTCTCTGCCGCGGAATCTCAGGGTGATCTTCACTCTGTCTCCCTTAGTCAGGAACTTTCTGGCTGCACCGATCTTGGTGTTCAGATCGTTGGTATCGATATTGGGGGAAAGTCTGATCTCCTTGATATCGATGACTTTCTGCTTCTTCTTTGCTTCCTTCTCTTTTCTCACCTGCTCGTATTTGTACTTACCGTAATCCACGATCTTACAAACAGGAGGCTTTGCCGTAGGAGCAATCTTCACCAGGTCGAGTCCGGCTTCCTCTGCCATCTTCAGGGCATCTCTGGAAGAAACGATTCCGAGCTGTTCTCCGTCTTCTCCAATCAGTCGTACTTCTTTGTCTCTGATCTGTTCATTAATCATTAAATCGCTAATGGTTGTGTACCTCCATAAGAAAATGTGTTAAACAATAAAAAAAGCAGATAGCATAACTATCCACCTGTTCCCTTCACGGACTGCCCTCATTCAAACAAATTCCAAACGAGTTCTCTGTCTATGAAAAAATCTGAACGCTTACCAGCCTGCGCCGTAAGGTGAGAGTGGATACTCTGCTTGTTGTGTCGTGTTCTTCACACGCTTAAATAGAATACCACGAAGTTTTTCTGATGTCAACCCCGTTTTTACAATAATATTACAATTTTTCAGATTACTGTATTCTATGTACCGGCGGTCTCCCGCCGAATCCGGTTACCTGCTTTATTATCCGCAGTTTCGGAACATTTGTCAAGCCGGAATACTGATTTTCTTTTCCGTGATTTACTTTTCCGAAAAAGTAGCACAGGCGGTCTCTCTGCAGTCGCTGGCTCCGCAGCCCTTGATATCCACATGATCCGCCACACACTTATAATTACTGTTATAGATGCACTTTACCGCCTCACAGTCGATGCTGATCGTATGGCTTGGATGAGCCAGGGAGCTGCTGAAAGAATCCCGCCCCTCTCTCTTCTGCGCAAAGCTTTCACAGCAGGTTCCGTCACAGTCGCAGGCGTGCTTGCCACCCACCATGATGTCTCCCTTGCTGCACAGACAGTCCTTATTATAGGTACAATTTTCCACAACGCATTTTAAATCTGCCATGTTTCCCTCGCCTTCTGCCGCTTTCTGCGGCGTCTCATCTTCTTTTTTGATTTTAAAATTTTAAAAGAGGACACGCGGCAAAAGAGCAGTTGCAGTCCCACCACGCGTCATGGATAGTCTGTGCAGATTTGAAATTCTTATTCCTTTTACTGGTTTTTTTATAAAATTTGAGATGCCACTGGCTCATCTTGTTGCCCATAAGAAATAAATAAAGCGCCACCCCCATTTCTATGGGAAGTGACGCTTTTTTCATGTTTTTCTTTTATCTTACTGCCAAATTACTTGCTCAGCTTCTTGGTTGCGATCTCATCCTTTAACATAGCCAGGAATTCGTCTTTGGATACCGTAGTGGTGTTCTGTTGTCCATGCAGACGATAGCTTACGGTGCCGTCCTGTGCTTCCTGTTTCCCTAAGATGACCAGGTAAGGGATCTTCTTCACCTGTGCTTCTCTTACACGGTAACCCAGCTTCTCTGCTCTCTCATCGATGTCCGCTCTGATGTTATTGTCCAACAGATAACCGTACAGATCATGCGCATAGGCATTCAGCTCTTCATCATCGTTCTTGACCGGCAGGATCATAGCCTGTACGGGAGCCAGCCACAGAGGCAGGTTGCCCTTGGTCTCCTCCAGGATATAAGCCATGAATCTGTCCAGAGATCCTAAGATTGCTCTGTGCAGGACCACGGGAGTCTTCTTCTGTCCATCCTTGTCCACATAGGTCAGATTAAACTTAGCAGGCAGGCAGAAATCCAGCTGGCAGGTAGACAGGGTGTACTCATTACCTACCGCAGGTTTTACGTTTACATCCAGCTTCGGTCCGTAGAATGCAGCTTCACCGATCTCCTCGGTATACTCAATGCCCAGGTCGTTCAGAACCTTGCGCAGAGCGTCCTCTGCATTGTTCCACATTTCGTCGTCATCGTGATATTTTACCTTGTCCTCCGGATCTCTCAGGGACAGGACACATCTGTAATCGGTAATACCGAAATCCTTGTAGGTATTAAAGATCAGATCTACTACATTGGAGAACTCGGACTCGATCTGCTCCGGTGTTACAAACAGATGGGCGTCGTTCTGGCAGAAATGTCTGCCTCTCTCGATACCCTTCAGGGTACCGCTGGCTTCAAAACGGAAATCATGCGCGATCTCACCGATACGGATGGGCAGATCTTTGTAAGAATGCTGCGTGTTAGCGTAGATCATCATATGGTGAGGGCAGTTCATGGGACGCAGTACGAAGGACTCTCCTTCCACTTCCATGGGAGGGAACATGTTCTCCTTATAGTGATCCCAGTGACCGGAGGTCTTGTACAGATTTACAGTACCTACGCAGGGAGTCATAACGTGCAGATATCCCAGTCTTCTCTCTTTGTCCTTAATATAATTCTCCAGCTCCTGCCATACGGTGTAGCCCTTGGGAAGGAACATAGGCAGTCCACGGCCTACCAGATCATCAGTCATGAACAGTTCCATTTCCTTGCCGATCTTTCTGTGGTCACGCTCTTTGGCCTCTTCCAGCTCTTTCAGATGTGCTTCCAGTTCCTCTGCGGTAGGGAAGCAGACACCATAGATACGCTGCATTACGTGGTTGTTGGCATCGCCTTTCCAATATACTCCGGAGTGTTTTACCAGTTTGAAGTTCTTACACAGCTTGGTGTTGTCTACGTGAGGTCCACGGCACAGATCAGTGAAATCTCCCTGATCGTATACTGTGATGTTGCCGTCTTCCAGATTGCTGATCAGGTCCAGCTTGTACATATCGTCCTTGAACATTTCCATAGCTTCTGCCTTGGAGACTTCTCTTCTGTAGATCTTCTTGCCTTCCTTGCAGATCTTCTTCATCTCTTTTTCGATGGCAGCGATCACTTCATCGTTGACCACATCGTTGCCAAGATCGATATCATAATAGAATCCTTCCTTTACCACAGGTCCTACCCAGAATTTTGCATGAGGATACAGATGCTTTACTGCCTGTGCCATGACATGGGCGCAGGAATGATTGAGAGTTGACAGTCTTTCGTCTTCCTTAAAATTTACCATTTTCGTTCTCCTTTTTGTTGTTTTCTAAACTATTCAGAACCTCCATTTACGAAATCGCTCTTTCAGAGTTTTGCTGAATAGTCACAAAAAAGTCCCTTGCAACAATCTGCAAGGGACGTATCACACGCGGTTCCACCCTGATTGCAATTATATAAAATAACTGCCACTCATTTACTCGTAACGGGAGCTACCGGGCTGTATTAAAGCCACTCGGAGATGGTCTTCGTCCGCATCCGGCAAAACCGCTCACAGCTCCTGTTCCGAATAACAAGGCGGTTCTCTCTGGTGCCTTTCTATGCATCCTACTCTTCTCTTCAACGTTTTCTGATCTTAAAATCTGTTGCTTTAGGACTTATGTTGATATCATAGACCTTTTCACACGGATTGTAAAGAGGTATTTATATAGCTTTCCACATTTTCTCTGGACATATCTAAAGCTACCGCCAGTTCTCCATACAGATGATCCTCTGCAATACGAAAATATCTGGCATCCACTGCTGTCTCCTTACGTCCAGCTTCCTTTCTGGCACGTTTCCGCAGGTAGATCGTCTTGATGATCCGGATCAGATCCTGACAGCTGCTGGTCTTTAAGCAATTCTTGTATTCCTGCTCTAACAGTTTATCATTGGCAATGGTGATCAGCGGGATCTCCGGGATCCTGTGGATCAGATTCTCCGCTTCCTCGTGCGCAAGCACCTTACGCATGGAACCTTCCGCCGTATCCACCGGAATATATACCGTGCTGGAGGACAGATACAGAGGTTTTAAAATATAATACTCTCTCTTCTTATCCACTCCCGCAATGTCTAATGTCGTGATCTCTTCCACCACACAGACTCCCTTACTGCCACATACTACACGTTCGCCCTTCTGAAACACCTTAACCTTCCTTTCCTCTGCCGACTGCAGAAAAATGCAAAACACAATTTCCGTTTACTACCAATAATATATCCATTTTTAACTATTCTAACAGAAAAAACGCCGAAATGTCAGTATCTTTCGGCGTTTCTGAATATTTTTGTGAATATTGCTCATAGGAAATCGGTCAGGTATTGTGCATTATTTCTGATAGGCGATGCGTGGATCTCCGTTTTTCAGGTAAATAATGCCTCTGCGTTCGAAGCCATTCTTCTCTAATAAGTGCTGCATGGTGTGATTATCGAAATGCGTATCGGCCCGCAGGTATTTCACTTTGCTCTCACAGAAGGCAACGCATTTTGCAAAAAGGCCTTTCACCTCCCCGTCTCCTGCCAGGCGATGGATCGTGCCGTAAGGGGTCTCCTCCCGCCAGCTGCCATCCTCAATATAGGCATAGGTTGGTTCCTCCTCCAGCAAAAGCATGAATACTCCGTGGATGCTTCCGGCCTTTTTATACACGTACAGCCGCTGTTTCTCAATGTCTGTCCGCAGTGTCTCCGGATCCGGATACGCACCGTTCCACTGGTTCGGATTGCCGTTTGCCCGCATGTAAGCCTTGGCGATGTCATAGATCTCCAGAATCCGGGGCAGGTCTGCCTCTGTTGCCGTTACGATCTCCTCTGCCTCATCGTTCTCTTTTCCCCCTTCGCCTTCCGCCACTTCCGCTTCCGGGGCTTCCAGAATCTCCCGCACGGCCGTTTCCATCCGCTCCGCCAACTGTCTGTGCCCCTTGGCTGTCAGATGTACGTGATCTGCCTTCGTCAGTTCACAGCCTCCCGCATCCAGAAAATCCACCTGCTCTGCCACCGCCAGCAAAGCATATTCTCTTGCCAGTGCTCTCGTTGTCTCCACACTGTTTTCATTAAAATCAGGATAAATCACACCCTCTTCGATGGGAACCGGCGCCACGATCAGGATCTTCGGTCCATTCTTTCCCCAGCAGGAAACCGATTTTGCCTCTTCCAAGAGGATCTGCATGCCTTTTGCAATCTTCCGCGCATCCGTATTGAATTTCACCTTGGAATCATTGGTACCTAACATCAGGATCAGCAGGTCTAACGGCTCGTGGCTGTTCAACAGGGCATGCAATACCGGCAGCAGATTCACGGAATCCATGTCCGGATCATCATACACACAGGTTCTGCCACTTAAGCCTTCCTCAATGACCAGATATTCCTCTCCCAGTGCCTTCTGTAACAGGCAGGTCCAGCGTTCCTCTTCATTATATCTGCTGCCGTGGTCGGCACTCTCCGACGGATCGGTGCAGAGCCCATGGGTATTGGAATCTCCGATGCACAAAATATGTTTTTTCACTGTTTAACTCTCCGTTTTCTATTTCAGTCTGTAACCATCCAGGATCCCCAGACCCTTTTCCGGCTCCTGCTCATAGAACTCCAGACCTTCGGTTTCATTGACATATTCACGTATTGCTTCTGCTATGGTCATTTGATTTTTTCTCCTTCTACTGTTCCTTTGTTCATATTTGCTGCTTCTCTTTATTGTATCATGATTCGCACCTACGGTGCTTACCGTTGCTTCGCAACGATCATGATCAAATTCGCCGTTCGCCAATTATGCAAGCATATTGGCTCACTTGCGCTCATTATATCATAAAAGGCGAACCCTGGCACCGCCAAAGTCCGCCCTTCATCATTTTCTTCTCTTATTCCTCATTCAACTTAGCTGTATAACTTATGATAATTCCCGTTTCTACCTTTCGCATTTTCTGGAAGAGTAAAAAATTTATCTCTTAAGTTAGTGTCATTTTAGAATCAAAACAGACTCTTAATAGTTCAAATACTAAAAAGGAAATCGGAATTATCAACAAATCAGGTTCATGAAATGTGACAAGGATAGAAAACCTTTCAGCTATATTTTCAAGTACCTGTGTTCCCGCAAGTGCGCCGGTACCACTGATATAGAAATAAATATCTTTCATGGATATAACGGAGGCAATACGATCCAGGAATCTGGTATAAGACATTCCCAATACTACACCCACTATTAATATTGTCTGAAGCATTATTTTTCTCCAATTTCCTTGTAGCGTTTCCTTAATCTTTTTCAACTGTCCCACACGAAAGTCTTTCCCATGAGCTAACATACATAACACAACTGCTGTCAATGCAGCAAACAACAGTCCTGTGTTTCCCGGAATCTGAAAGAACCGGCTCTCCGGCATAGTGATCCAACTCCATTGTTGCTCATATAAATCACTTTCCGTTTGATGTGCCATGAAAATCCAAAACTCTATTACTTTACCAAGCTCGGTCAACAAAAAATACCCTAAAATCACAGGCACACATTTAACAGCTTCCTTGATTTTTATCATAGGATTCTCCTTCTAATTTCGTAGACTTTTGTTACTCTTTCGTTCTTTTTTATAATAACTTATTTTTTTATTGTTATCATATTTTGTCCACAAAAAGCAGAAATCTGACCACCAATTATAGCACATCCAACAATATTTTAATACTTACCTGCATATCAACCCTGATTGACAATTCTCCATGATATTTTTCCACAATTTGTTCAATAATCTTCATTCCCCAGCCATGCGCTGATGAATCCTGCTCTCTCTCAGATACAAAATGATTATTTTTGACCAATGGTTTTTCCTTATAGTCATTCTTCATTTCAATTACCAGAAACCCTGCTGTTACCGCAATATTCAATCTGATTTGTTCTTTTGCTGCTTCCAATGCATTGTTCAATAAATTGGCACATAATACACAAAATTCTCTATCCTCCAATTTTAACCCCGACGGAAGAATCGGTGTTTCGACCAACAAAAGAATATTACGCTGTTCCGCTTTCTCTTTTGCTTCACAAATTACAGTATCTACAATATCTACGCCTGTATGTACCGGAATCATTTTACACTGCAGCGGTTCCTGCACGCTCTCTATATATGCTAAAGCTTCTCTCTGATCACCATGTTGCAGAAGTCTCTCCAGCGCTCGCAGATGATGTTTTATATCATGATACAGTTTTGCATTTTCTGTATAAAAATTCTGTGCTCTGACATACTGACTCTCAATCAGATCATATTGTGTATCTAATACAGAGATTTGCATCTTCAGTTGCGATTGGCGGAAGTAAAAATATACCATAAGAAGCAGACTCACCAGGCAGGACAGGAAAACATAATTCTGAATTGCATTTCCATAAATCATATCCATGAAAAAATCACACAGAAATGCTGTACTGAAGAAAGCAATGCCAAATGTTTTCAACAGATTCAACGCTGTAAAAGTTTTTCCTATTCCTTTATGTCTTATAGCCGATATCAATATACCATTTATTATCATCCATCCTGCCTGCGCACAAAATTCCGCATTTGTCCAGAAATGTTCCACCAATCCCAGTAAAACAGTCCAGATAAAAACATAACTGACTACAAGGGATGCCACTTTTTCCACAGAGCCATTCCATAACAGGTATCCTAAAATAGTAAGAAGTAACAGTAACGGAATCCACGACAAATACTTTTGCAGACCATACCATAGCATTCCCGATAAAAAAATCGTTACAATAAATTTTTTATCTGAATCTATGTATTTTCTCCGATCAAAAAGCATATCCATCCATATCAGAAGCCATGCCGAATTGTGTATGCTCCACAGAATTTTAATCATTTGTACTCCATTTTCCATTATCCGTACCTGCCTGCCAATATTCCATTATCTGATGTTTTAATTGCGCCAGCCGTCGTTCTCCGATGTACAATTGCTGCCCCGTAGATAAAACCATCTGGTTATCTTTGATCTGTTTCACATGATATAAATTACACAAATATCCCCGATCCACCCATACAAATTCATCTTCCGGTAATTTCTCCGATATCTTTTTTAAGGAGCTTCTTACCTTACACCTGGTAGCATCCGTCTTTTCAATATATAAATACTTGCCTTCTCTCCAAATATATACAATTTTTCTAAGTGGGATTTTTTCTATGCCCCGTTGATTTTCTGCAATATAAACCTCTGAGGTACGTGATACAATTTCCCTGAATGCTGCCTCCAGTGCCTGTGTGATCATGCTTTCCATTTGTTGCTTCGGAATAAAACGAAATGGTCGGAATTCAAATGATTTATACACATAACTCTCGTAAGCTGACACAAAGATGATCAGAATATCCGGTGCTGTTTCCTGAATTTTAGCTGCCAGTTCAAAGCCATTTAATTCCTGCATTTCAATATCCAAAAACAACAGATCAAACGCTTGACCATCCTCAATTTCATACCACAATGCCTTACTGCTCTGATATACATTACATTCATAAGGAATGCTTTTTTTCATGAAATACTCTTTTATATGTTTTTCCATGAACTCCGCGTCTTCTACTGTATCATCACATATTGCAGCTTTCATTTTCCATGCTGTATACTTTCCCATCGTTTCCCCTTATGTTATCAAAGCGAAATTTCCTTGATACGCATCTGGTCCCTGTTGCAGAACAAGTACCTCTTAAAATACTACAATTTATTTGGATAATTCTCTAACTGGTGGAAAATACCAACTACATTTACAACATCTCCTCTCACATCAAAAATGATAATATAATTCATCTGTGGCACAACAGCCTCTCGATACCCTTTCTTGGAAAGATATGCATCTCTGCACTCTGCGAACTGAAATGGATTAACCTCCAGTCTGTCATAGATTACATCAATACAATCTAACAGATGCTTCGCTGCCTGGTCATTTTTTAATCGATAAATCAAATGATACACAAGCTTATCAAGCAATTCATCAGCATGCTCTGTAACATTTAATTTATAAACCATACTTTGCCCTCTTTTCTCTAAGTGCTGTTCTGGCATCCTTTATCTGTCCTGCCTCAATCTGTTTTTCAGATATCTCGATATCTCTGTACATAGCAATTTGTTTCATGGTTGCCTCATAAATCTCCATGCTCATAATTACCATATCTCCATAACCATTTTTCGTAACA
>ERZ824488.877-NODE-877-length-36706-cov-5.474421_pt1 | contig 36706 bp, 24 predicted proteins | sample MGYA00519936_ERZ824488 | MGnify/ENA primary metagenome ERZ824488 (study PRJEB31778, sample SAMEA3449153) | human gut metagenome | biome: human gut; feature: human-associated habitat; material: faeces | place: United Kingdom | collected 2010/2012 ... | reverse complement strand
ATGATGTGCGTATGGAATATGCGCAGATGCTGAAACAGCAGCTTGCCAAGGGCAACAACGGTCTGGTTCGGACGAAGTACATCACGTTCAGCATTGAAGCAAAGAGTGTCAGGGAAGCAAAACCCCGGTTAGAGCGTATCGAAACCGATATTCTCAACAATTTCAAGGTGCTGGGCGTGAAAGCCTACCCGTTGAACGGCGTGGAACGGCTTCAAATCATGTACGAAACCTTTCATCAGGAAGAACAGCAGAAGTTCGATTTCAGTTATGATCGCATCCTGCAGAGCGGCATGACCACCAAGGACTTCATTGCGCCGACCAGTTTTCTGTTCAAGAGCGGCAAGGATTTTATGATGGGGGACACCTATGGTGCTGCATCCTATCTGAACATCCTTGCCCCAGAACTGACGGATAAGGTGCTGGCCGAGTTTCTGGACATGGACAAAAATCTGGTCGTCAGTATCCATGTGCAGTCGGTAGACCAGCTGAAAGCCATCAAACTGATCAAAGGCAAAATTACCGACCTGGATCGTATGAAAATCGAGGAGCAGAAGAAAGCTGTGAGATCTGGTTATGATATGGAAATTATTCCGAGCGACCTTGCAACTTATGGTGGCGAGGCCAAGAAGATTCTGGATGATCTGCAAAGCCGCAATGAGCGTATGTTCCTTGTTACGGTGCTGTTCCTTAATACAGCTAAGACCAAGCAGGAGTTGGATAGTGCTGTGTTTCAGACTGCTGGTATCGCTCAGAAGTTCAACTGCACTCTGAACCGTCTGGACTATCTGCAGGAGCAGGGCCTTATGAGCAGTCTGCCGCTGGCAAATAATCTCGTTCCCATCAAGCGCGCACTGACCACCACTTCCACCGCCATCTTCGTTCCCTTCACCACGCAGGAGCTTTTTATGGAGGGCGATTCCCTCTATTATGGTCTGAACGCAGTGTCCAACAACATGATTATGGCAGACCGGAAGCAGCTGAAAAACCCGAATGGCTTAATTTTGGGTACACCGGGCAGCGGTAAAAGTTTCTCGGCAAAGCGTGAAATTACAAACGTGTTTTTCACCACAACGGACGATATTATCGTGGCAGACCCGGAAGGCGAGTATTATCCGCTGGTGGAAGCGTTGGGCGGTCAGGTTATCCATATTTCGTCCACCAGTAAGGACTACATCAACCCGATGGACATCAACCTCAATTACGCGGACGATGATAACCCGCTGGGCATGAAATCGGACTTCATTCTTTCCCTGTGCGAACTTATCATGGGCGCACGGGATGGCATGGAGCCGGAAGAAAAGTCGGTCATTGACCGCTGCTTGCCGCTGGTCTATCAGAAGTATCTGAACGACCCGAAGCCGGAAAATATGCCAACGCTCGGTGATCTGTACGACTGCCTGCGGGAGCAGAAAGAGCGGCAGGCGCAGCGTATCGCCACGGCACTGGAAATCTACGTCAATGGTTCGCTGCGGGTGTTCAACCATCAGACGAATGTGGAACTGGATAATCGCATTATCTGTTTCGACATCAAAGAGTTGGGCAAACAGCTGAAAAAACTGGGTATGCTCATCGTCCAGGATCAGGTCTGGAACCGTGTTACCGTCAACCGCAACAGCAAAAAGAACACCCGGTACTATATAGACGAGTTCCACCTCCTGCTGAAAGAGGAACAGACCGCAGCATACAGCGTGGAAATTTGGAAGCGGTTCCGAAAATGGGGCGGTGTGCCGACAGGAATTACACAGAACATCAAGGATCTGCTGGCCAGCCGGGAAATCGAGAATATCTTCGAGAACAGCGATTTTATTTATATGCTTAACCAGGCATCCGGCGACCGGCAAATCCTTGCCAAGCAGTTGAATATTTCGCCGTTCCAGCTGTCGTATGTGACGAACAGCAACGAGGGTGAGGGGCTGCTGTTCTACGGCAATACGATTATCCCGTTCAAGGATAAGTTCGATACATCGCTGAAACTGTACAGCCTGATGACAACGAAGCCCAATGAGATGGGAAAATACAAGGAGAAAAAAGAAGCATGAACACATCGAATATTTTTGACCGACTGAGCCGCAAGATTCATCATCACTCTGACATGGAGCCGCACGAAAGCAATTCCGGCCCGCCTTTCGATGAGGTGGAGCCGCTCAACTTCCACGATGAAGAATCGGTGGTGCATACGGTGCTGGAGGACTTTTACGCCGTTGGTACACTGGCCGATGAACTGACTGACGGCTTTCACATGGAAGCCTACGGTTATCTTGACCGTGAGGAAGTGAACGCCCGTCTGATCGCCTTTGCCCGGAAGCTGGAGCAGGTGCTTGATAAGTGGGAAACCCACGCAGCCTTGATCGCATGACGGCTCCAGCCGGAAGGAGGTGATTTCCATAGCAGACAAAAAGTTTCGGGGCAGAGATAAAATCGTCCAGAAAATGACCAAGGATGGTCTGGTGGATGAAAACCTCCGCACCGGGGAACAGAAGTCCGCAACCGCAGAAGAAAAGCCGGAGAAGGAAGATTCGGCAAAAGAAACTGCGGAAAAGGAAACAGATGAAGAAACTATCGTGGAAGAAGAACGGTGCATGGATGCCGGGGACGGGGAAGAGGATGCACCCCGGCATCACAGCACCGCCAAGCAGAGCGCAGACTATTACAAAGCCCATCAGGAGGATGGAAAGCCGAAGGATGCGCCTGCGGAAGCGGATGTAGAGCCGCAGACCAAGAAAGGCCGACTTTCTTTTGAAGATGAAAAAGGCGGTATTGTCCGTGGCGTAGGAATGGGCGTTAAGAAGGTGGCCAAGAAAGGAGTGGACACCGCCACCGGGTTTGCCCATCAAAAAGTACATCAGGTAGAAAAAGACAATTCCGGCGTGGAAGCTGCTCATAAGTCGGAAGAAGCCGCCGAACGCCTGCACCACTTTGTCAAAGGTAGAAAAAAGCCCAAAGACAAATCTGCCAGAGCAGAGAAAAGAGGTGGCGAGGATCAGAAGTCCAGCCGCTTGAAATTCTCCAAGAGCGAGGGCGGTACTGCAGAAAATGCAGCAGAACCGCCGCTGAAAAAGAAACAGCCCCAGCCACCGCCGACTGCCGCAGGAGGTGAATCAAAAACAGTCGGTGCGAAGTTTTACCAGAAAAAGCAGTATAAGGATGCTTATGCAGCTGCCAAGCGCGGCCAGAAAGCCGGAACTGCCGCCAGCAAGCAGGCAGCAGCGGCAACCAACACCATTACGGAAAAAGCGAAGGCGGCGGTGCAGGAGATCGTCGCGCAGAATAAAACCCTGTGGGTCAGTATTGGAGTGGGTATCCTGCTGGTGATGGTCATGCTGGGGGCCTTTTCAAGCTGTGGTGCAGCGATTCAGGGAACGGGTAGTACCTTTGTGGGAACGACCTACCCCAGCAAGGATGCCGACATGAAAGGTGCGGAAGAGGATTATCTGGAGCTGGAAAAAGAACTGGATAAGCAGATTCGGCAGATGGAATCCACCCATCCGGGCTACGATGAATACCGCTATCAGCTGGATGAAATCGGGCATGACCCATATCAGCTTATTTCCCATCTGACTGCGGTTTATGAGCAGTTCACCAGAGGACAGGTTAAGCCTGTTATCAAGGAACTGTTCAAGCAACAGTATCTCCTGAAAGTGTGGGAAACCATTGAGATTCGCACTCGCATGGAAACCAGAGTAGGGATTCGGCCAACGATTGACGCTTTTGGAAACATCAGCATGGAAACCTATACCTATCAGGAAGAAGTGGAGTACGAGTATAAAATCCTCAATGTCCTGCTGAAAAATAAGGGCTTTGATACCATCGCGCGGAAGAACATGAATCGGAAGCAGACCGGGCGATACGATGCCTACAACCTGACCTACGGCAACCGTCCCGAACTGTTCGGCGCAGGATCACCGACTTACAGCGGCGGCACAACGGGCAGTATCGGCACGGGCGGCGGTACTGGTGGTTTCAAGTATGATATTCCTTCGGAAGCCCTTTCGGATGAAAAGTTTGCAAGGATGATTGAGGAAGCCGAAAAGTATCTTGGTATGCCGTATGTGTGGGGCGGCAGTTCCCCAAGCACCAGTTTTGACTGCTCCGGCTTCGTCTGCTGGGTCATCAATAACTGCGGCAATGGGTGGAGCGTTGGGCGTACAACAGCCAACGGCCTGCGCGGGAAGTGCAGCTATGTTTCTCCTGCGGATGCAAAGCCCGGCGACCTGATTTTCTTTGAAAAAACCTATAACACCGTTGGCGCATCGCACGTTGGAATCTATGTCGGCAATGGCATGATGATCCACTGCGGCGACCCCATTTCCTATACCAGCATCAATTCGACCTACTGGCAGAGCCACTTTTTAGGCTTTGGCCGCATCAACTGAAAGGAGGGCCGATGGGCAAAAAATTACAGAAATATCTGGATGAAGCCGAAAAGACGGAACAGCAGATCGCGGAACTGGAAGAACGGCTGAGAACCATCCGGGCAGCACAGAAAAAGGAAGAGGACAGCGAGATCATCCGTGCCATCCGCAGCACCAAGATGGGCGGGCGCGAACTGCTGGCTCTGCTGGACAACATTCAGGCGGGCAATGTGACGTTCCTGACCGCTGTAAACAACGCTTCGGAAGAAGCAGAAACGGAGGAAGCGATTGAAGAAGATGCTTAAACGGCTGGGAGTAGTTATCCCCAGCACAATTCTGACCCTGCTGATGGCAGTGGGCTTTTCGACACCGGCCTTTGCCTATGTGGACACCACTGAGGTGACGGAGGAACCGACACAGGTGATTGAGGAGGCAGAGCCGACGGAGGAAGAAAAGATTCCGTTCACCATCGCAGGCAACGGCGAGGTAGAGGACAACATTGTAGATGACCCCAGCAAGGAGTTCTTCACAGTAAAGACCAAGGGCGGCAACACGTTCTTTCTGGTGATTGACCGGGCGCGGAACAGTGAGAACGTCTATATGCTCTCGATGATCGACGAGTACGATTTGCAGGAGTTTCTGGACGATGAAGAGCGGAACGGCAAGCAGGAAGAAGAAACGCCTGCGGTAGTTCTGCCCGAAACCAAACCCGAACCTACCCCGGATGTGGAAATCGAAGAACCGAAAGAGGAATCGAGCGGTGGCATGAATAAGATTCTGCTGCTGGTATTCGTGGCGGCACTGGGCGGTGCAGGTGCTTTCTTCTACTTCTACATTTATAAGCCGAAGCCGAAAGAAGAAACGCCGCAGAGTGAAAATCTGGAAACTGACCAGAGCCTTGCGACTGTGAACGAGGATAATCAGTCCGGCAACGAAAATGGCACATAAGAAAACCGTAACATAAGGATGCAGGGGTAGTCGAAAGGCTATCCCTGCTTTTTTCAAAAAGGAGAAAGCGTTGAAATATCTGGTGATTGCAGAAAAACCGAGTGTATCGAAATCCATTGCAAAAGTGATCGGTGCATACCGACAGGAGGACGGGTATCTGGAGGGTGGGGATTGCGTGGTAAGCTGGTGTCTGGGGCATCTGGCAGAGTATGCAGCCCCGGAACACTATGATGAACGCTATGAAAACTGGCGTTTTGAGGATTTGCCGATTCTCCCTGTTGAGTGGAAACTGCTGGTACACAATACCAAGAAGCCGCAGTTCAATGTTCTGCGTAAACTGCTCCGCAGCAAGAAATTCGATTATGTGGTGAACGCCTGCGACGCCGGACGCGAGGGTGAAGCGATTTTTCGCCGTGTGTATGCTCTTGCCGGAAGCAAACTCCCCATCAAGCGGCTGTGGATCAGCAGCATGGAGGATGCTGCCATCCAGCAGGGCTTTGAAAACCTGAAAGATGGTGCGGCCTACGACAACCTGTTTGCAGCGTCCGAGTGCAGAGCGAAAGCAGATTGGTTGATCGGCATGAATGGAACCCGTGCCTTTACGAAAAAGTACGGCAGAAAACAGACCATTGGCCGGGTGCAAACCCCGACGCTGGCGATGCTGGCCGAACGGCAGACCAAAATCCAGAACTTTGTAAAGGAACCCTATTATAAAGTGGAACTGTTCGGTGCGGGTGTCGTGGCTGTATCGGAACAGATGGCGCAGGAGCAGGATGCCGATACCATGCAGGCTGCTTGCGATGGGCAGTGTGCCGTGGTTGGCAGCATCGAACGCAAGAGGGTAGAAAAGAAGCCCCCGAAGCTGTATGACCTGACGACCTTGCAGCGAGAAGCAAACCGCTATTATGGCATGACCGCCAGCCAGACCTTGCAGGCATTGCAGGAACTGTATGAAGAAAAGCTGGTGACATACCCCAGAACAGACAGCCAGTTTGTGACTGAGGATATGCGCAAGACGGTGGAATCTCTGGTGCTGGCCTTAGATGGCGCGGCGGCAGACGTAAGCTGCGTTATCAACAACAGCAAGGTCACAGACCATCATGCGATCCTGCCGACGATGCAGGGTGCAAAGTGTAATAAGGCAAAGCTGTCCGAAACCAAACAGAAGATTCTTTCGCTTATCATCTGGAAACAGGTGCAGGCTGTGCAGCCGTCGTTCATCTATGAGGATGTGCTGGTAACAGTGTGCTGCCAGGGCAGGAACTTCACGGCAAAATATAAGGATGTTCTGCAGCCCGGCTATACGGCGAAGCCTGTTCCATTTGTGGAGCCGGAGAAGAACAAGGATGCGTCACTTCCGAACGATCTGGAGCAGGGGATGGTTATTCCGGTGGTACGGGCAGAGAAAAAGCAGGGCTTTACTTCACCGCCGAAAGTCTACACCGAAGATACCCTGCTGTCGGCCATGGAAACCGCAGGCAACAAGGAATTTGAAAAGGACACTGAGAAGAAAGGTCTGGGAACCCCTGCAACGCGCGCCGCGATTCTGGAAAAGCTGGTATCTTCCGGCTATGTACAGCGTAAAGGCAAGCAGATGATTCCCACGGAGGACGGTGTGGCCGTGATTCGCAATATCCCGGACTACCTGAAATCTGCCAGCATGACAGCCGAGTGGGAAAATGACCTGCTGCGAATGGAGCGCGGCGAAATCAAGCCCCATGATTTTATGCAGGGCATCCACGGACTGCTCGATAAGATGCTGGCTGACCTCCGGCAGATTCCTACCGTCGCGGCGGCTCCCTATTATAATACGGTAGGCGTAGGAAACTGCCCGGTCTGCGGCAACCCTGTACATGAGAGCAAACTTGGCTTTTTTTGTGCAGACCGCAGCTGCAAATTTGCCCTCTGGAAAGAAAGCAGATACTTGTCCAACATGAGAAAAACGCTGGACAAGAAGATGGCGGCAGACCTTTTTAAGAAAGGCCGCACCCATGTAAACGACTTTTATTCCGTGAAAAAAGATAAGACATTCGCCGCTGACCTTGTGATGCGCGTCGAAGATGGCCGTGCACAGTACAGTTTGGAATTTCCCAAAACACCGATGAAAACGAAAACGTAAAGGAGGTTTGACCCTTGCCACAGATTAACGATATTCGAGAATTAGCGCAGCAGAACGCCCGGTATGTCAGTAACTCGCCACAGGACTGGATGAGTTATCTGGATGTGGCGGCGCGGCTGTACCGCTATTCGTTCACCGATACGCTCCTGATCCACGCGCAACGGCCCGATACAACCGCCTGCGCAGAAATGGAACTCTGGAATCAGAAAATGAGCCGATGGGTCAACCGTGGCGCAAAAGGCATCGCGCTTCTGGATGATACCGGACCGCGTACCAGGCTGCGGTATGTGTTCGATATTGCTGACACCCATCTGGTGCGCGGCGGCAGAACACCGCTCTTATGGAATTTGGACAGCCACGAGCATGAGCAGGCTATCTTAGACCATCTGGCAGATACCTATGGTTTATCCCAGACAGACAGCATGAATACTGCCCTGATGGAGCTGGCACAGCAGCTGACCGCCGACAATCTGGATGAAGCGATGGACGGTCTGGCCTATGAGGTGGCAGATACTTTTCTGGAAGAACTGGACGAAGATAACATCCGTGTCCGCTTTCGGGAACTGATGACCAACAGTATCTTCTATACGCTTTCCCGTCGCTGCGGGCAGGAGCCTATGGATGTGCTGGACGATGATGACTTTATCCGCATCGTGGATTTCAACAAGCTGCCGGTGCTGTCGTTTCTTGGCAATGCGGTTTCCGAACAGTGCGAAGCGGTTCTTTTTGACATTGGCCGTGAGATGCGGAAAATCCACAAAAAAGAAATCACGCAGCAGCTTGAAAAATCTGTTGACAGCTTGTATAATACCAATACAGACTTTAGCTCATTAAAGCACGAAACTGAAGAAGCTACGACCAAAGGAGGACAAGAAAATGGAGTTGACGTATCATCGCAAGGGAGATTATCTGTTCCCGAATCTGGCCGTGAAGGACGAGCCGCAGACCATCGGGAAGTACGGGATGCTGCGCAGGACGTACCTGAAAGAGAACCGCAAAAACTGGTATCAGAGTATGCTGATGAGCGGCAGGCTGAACCAGCATCTGGCGGAGATCGAGGAAGCAGCGGAGAGTCGGGTGGAAACCCTGCTGGACAGCCTGAACGAGAAGTTTCCGGCACCGAGCAAGGAAAAGGACCCGCTGGCATGGGCGGCGCACCAGAACAACCTGACGGCGATGGCAGAGGAGATCGTCTTGAAGGAATTGGTGTACAATTAACCGAACCGACAACAGAACAGGATTTGAGCGAAGCAGAGGAAGAAATTGCCTCTGCTTTTTCTTTTCCTGATTTGCCGACCGTGGAACAACAGATTCGCGCCATTGAAGCACCGATCCAGGCGCGGTATGCGGATGAAATTGCACTTGATCCCGAAATTGTCGATGAAATCCTGCGCACGGGCAGTAACCGCAGCAAAGGTCAGCTTCGTCTGATCTACAATTTCATGGTTGAGAAAACCCCGGAAGAATACACGGAGTTCGTGAAAAACGAATATGGTACGGGCGGCAAAGGCTTTGAAATTGACGGCGCAAAGTATGCAGTCTGGTTCGATGATTTAGGGCTGCGTATTGCAGTAGGCAGCACGGCAAAGGGCGGCACGCTTGTCAATGCGTTTTTGTCGTGGGAGGATGTGAGCAATCGTATCCATGAACTGCTCCGGCAGGGCGAGTATGCGCCGCAGGCAGTTCTGGATGCTGCACGGCAGAATGCTTTGCAGGAACACGCGCAGACATTGGCCTATATGGAGCGCGACTTGGCAGATGGCGTTGCCGAAGCAGTCTTTCAGGATACAGAAATCTTCAGGGGCGGTTTCCCGGAACTGACAGACAGGCTGGCAGACTTGCTGGATGACACGGATTTTCTGACTGACCTAAACGACAGATTATCTGCGCTGGGGGAAGCCTATACCGAAGATAAAGACCTGATGCGGATGCACTTTTATAAGCCGGATAAAGTGGCAGCTCTGTTCCAGCAGTTTGCAAAGCCTTATCAGAACTACTCGGCGCGGGATGGCTTTCACTGGAATGAGTACAAACGATTCATCACGGAAGATGAAATCAATGGATATTTCACGCGGGGAAGCAATTACTCGGATAGTCGGCTGGCAATCTATTCGTTCTTCTTAAACCATGAAGATAAGAAGGAGCGGGCAGACTTTCTGAAAGACCATTATGGAATCGGCGGCAGCAGCCATGCACTCTGCGGGGCAGACGATTCTCACGAAGATCACGATGGCAGGGGCATTTCTTTGGAGCGTGGCTCATACGGGAACCCGGATGCAAGCGTTCATCTGAACTGGAATCAGGCCGCAGGCCGGATCGACCAGCTTATCCGTGACAGTGAGTATTTGAAGCCGGCAGACTACTCCCGGATGCCTGCTTATGAGCGCGAGCGGATGGCAATGCGGGTGATGGGCTTCTATCACCATCTGTCGAACAACGTGGAGCGGCCTTATCCGCAAGACCTTTACCATGAAGAAGGACGAAAGGCTCTCGTTGAAAAACTGGCCGACACCGAACAGTCGGCTGAACTGCTGGAGCAGATGGACACTGCACTGCTGTCCGTGCCGCTGGATTCCGAAGAATATGAGCGTAAGGCAGAATCCCTCTCTATCCTGCACCAGTATGTTGAGGGAACGTACACGATTTTCCCGGAAAAGAAGAGGGCTGTTGAGATTGCGGTTCCTGAACAGGGGCAGATGTCCATGTTTGACTTCATGGAGCAGGAGCCGCAATCGAAAGAGCAGTCAACCGCCGCAGCGGTTGAGAACTCCCAAAAGGCAAAAGTCGTTGCGCGGTATCAGTCAACGGTGATGATGCAGGCGGGATATATCGAGGATATTGCAATTCTGCAATATTCCGATGGCAAGTTCTATAACCATTATAACTATGACGAAGAAAAGGGCACAGGTGCTGCAGAAACAGGGCCGTTTAACAGTCTGAATGATGCAAAGGCGGTCATTCGTCAAACGAGAGAAGATGCAAAAGCAGTAGAATCGTTTGAAAATCAGCCCAAGCAAATGTACAGCAGAGAAAACGGCAGTTTTCTGTATCTGGACAATAACCACCTGTACCGCATTGAGCGTTCCAATGCGCATGACGTTTATCTGAAAGATATGGAAAATTCGGTGGTGGCTGGCCGGGTCATTCCGTTACCGTCATATAGTGAAACGCTGGCGAAGAATCCGCTGAACGATTTCCTGAAACTGGATGCAGACCACACCCAGAAAGACAGTCGCAGCATCTATAAAGAGTGTCTGTACACGCTGTTGGAAAAGGTAGAGCGCAGCGAAATCTATCCGCTGCTGCGTGACCGCGATACCACCGAGGAAGAAGCGGAAAATCTGATCCGTGAGAAAATCGAGGATTTGTTTGATTCCGGCGAGGTGGAAAATGCTGTTTACTCCGAGGCTATCGACACATGGGCGCACTTCGGAGAGTGGATTCAAGAAGATATTTTCCAGCGCACCTATCAGGACGTTATTACGGACAGACGGGATGCCGTTGCACTGTATCAGGATAGCATGGACGCACCGCAGTGGGTGCGCGGCATTATGGTTCCGTATGCAACGGAAGAAAAGACCGTTGAGCCGATTATGCAGCCCCTGCCGCTGGATGCCGCCAACGAGTATAACGCGCTGAAAGAGCGTTACCCGGATGCGCTGGTCGGCTATGAGCAGTACGGCAACTTTGAGTTCTACGGCGAGGATGCAAAGCGCGTTTCAAAACTTCTTGGCAGCAAGCTGTTGGAAAAGGAAACCGCACTCGGCAAGGTGGAGGTATCTGGTTTTCCGCGTGAACAGTGGGTTTCGCAGGCAATGAAGCTCTGGAAACAGGGGGAGAGCGTCTATCTGTCCGGCCAGCAGGAAGATGGAACCCATGCCCAAACGAAATACTTCCGCAGAGAGGAATATCTGCCTGTTAATACCATCATCGAACTGGACGATAGAGAGTTCCGTGTGGATTCGGTGGACTTTGGAAATGGAACGGTCAGTTTGCAGGACATGACCCTTGCAAAAGAAGCTCGGTATCCGATTTTCCGAACGGAACAGCTGGAGTACATTCGGCATCTGTACGAACAGGCAGATGTACCGATGGAAGAAGCGGTTGAAATCACAGTCTTTACGGCTCTGCACAATGCGGGTGTGGCCTACGAGGATTTCTCCCCGGAGCAGATGGATGTGATCTATTCGGTGGCAGAAGCAGGCGGCGAGTTGGAAGAACTGCTGAATCCTGACTTCCCGCCAGAACAGATGCAGCTGATCGCAGATGTGCAGAACCGAACGGATGCCATCAGCCGTGCAGCAGCAGAGGAAGCCCTTGAACCGCTGACCCAGCAGCCTATGACCCCGGCAGAGGTCAACCATGCACGGCGGCAGCACAATCTTCCGCTGGACAGTGGAGCAGAAACAGAACAGCCTGCACAGCCCAAACAGGAGCCTATGAACTTCCGCATTACGGACGATGATCTCGGCGCAGGAGGGCCGAAAACAAAGTATAAAGCCAATGTGGAAGCCATTCGGCTGCTGAAAACGCTGGATGCAGAGCAGCGGCAGGCTACCGCAGAAGAGCAGGAGATACTTTCCCGGTATGTGGGCTGGGGCGGCATTCCGCAGGTGTTCGATGAAAACAATGCGGACTGGTCAAAGGAATATGCTGAACTGGAATCTCTGCTTACGGCAGATGAGTATAAGGAAGCCCGTGCCAGTACCCTGAATGCGTTTTACACTTCCCCTACGGTCATCAAGGCGATGTATGAAGCCCTGGGCAATATGGAATTGTCCAAAGGCAACGTGCTGGAACCATCCTGTGGTGTCGGCAATTTCATGGGTCTGGTGCCGGACAGCATGGAGAAGATTCGGATGTACGGTGTGGAGCTGGACAGCATTTCGGGCCGCATTGCTCAGCAGTTGTACCAGAAAAACAAAATTGCGGTGCAGGGCTTTGAAACGATGCAGTTCCCGGACAGCTTCTTTGACTGTGTTGTGGGTAACGTACCGTTCGGCAATTATAAGGTGCCGGACAAGCGGTATGACCGCCACAATTTCCTTATCCATGATTATTTTATCGCCAAGAGCCTTGACCTTGTGCGTCCGGGCGGTGTAGTGGCGGTGGTAACGTCCAGCGGTACGATGGATAAGAAGGATTCCTCTGTCCGTGAGTACCTTGCCAACCGTGCCGATCTGGTCGGCGCAATTCGTCTGCCGAACAATGCGTTTCAGCGCAATGCCAACACGAGCGTGGTTGCTGACATTCTGTTTTTGCAGAAGCGTGACCGTGCAGCGGTAGAGCGGGCAGACTGGGTAGACCTTGGCGAAACACTGAAAGGCTACTCCATCAACCAGTATTTTGCGCAGCATCCTGAGATGGTGCTGGGGGAGATCACCACCGAAAGCACCCAGTACGGCAAGCAGGAAACTACGGTCAAACCCATCGAGGGCGCAGACCTTGCCGGGCAGTTAAAAGAGGCGGTCGGCAACATCCAGGCTACCATCACGGAGCCGGAAATCTCCGACGATGAACTGGATGTGCAGGAAGAACCCATTCCGGCAGACCCAAGTGTGAAGAATTTCAGCTTCACGAACGTGGATGGGCAGATTTACTACCGCGAAAATTCCTTTATGAACAAGGTGGAACTGCCTGCCGTAACTGCAGAGCGAGTGCTGGGCATGATCGCTCTGCGGGAAACCACCCGGAAGCTGTTGGATTGTCAGCTGCATGATGGTTCGGATGCGGAAGTGCAGCTTTTGCAGAATGAACTGAAACAGCAGTACACCGCATTTAAGGCGCAGTATGGCCTTATCAACAGCACTGCCAATAAGAGGGCTTTCCGACAGGACAGCAGTTATTGTCTGCTGGCATCACTGGAAATTCTGGATGAGGAGAAGAATCTCAAACGGCTGGCCGATATTTTCACCAAGCGCACCATCCGTAAGCCGGAACCCGTCACCTCGGTGGATACTCCCAGTGAAGCCTTGGCACTTTCCATTGGAGAAAAAGCAAAGGTGGATGTGCCGTTTATGGTGCAGCTTTGCGGTAAACCGGAACAGGAGATCACGGATGAACTGGCAGGTGCGATTTTCCGAAATCCTGTGACACAGCAGTGGGAAACTTCGGATGAATATCTGTCCGGCAACGTTCGTGAAAAACTGGCCACTGCAGAAACCTTTGCGGCGAACCATGCAGAGTACCAGATCAATGTGGATTACCTAAAAAAGGTACAGCCCAAAGATTTGGATGCTTCGGAAATTGAAGTGCGGCTGGGTGCAAACTGGGTAAAACCGGAGTACATCACGCAGTTTATGAAGGAAGTGTTCAAAACACCGAACTACTATGCTGGTATTGACATTAAAGCAACCTATTCCGAAATTTCAGGTGCATGGAACATTTCGGGCAAGTCGCTGGATCGCGGCAATCCGCTTGTTACCAATACTTACGGAACGATGCGAGTCAATGCCTACAAGCTGCTGGAAGATGCACTGAACCTCCGGGATACCAAAATCTACGATACGATTCACGATGCGGATGGCGACCACCGTGTACTGAATAAGCAGGAAACCATGCTTGCACAGCAGGCACAGGAATCCATTCGGGAAGCGTTTAAGCAGTGGATTTTCAAAGATTTAGATCGCCGCGAGGATTTGTGTGCGACCTATAACCGGATTTTCAATGCGATTCGTCCCCGTGAGTACGATGGCAGTCATATTCGTTTTGAGGGCATGACCCCGGAAATTTCCCTGATGCCGCACCAGAAAAATGCCGTGGCGCACATTCTGTACGGTAACAATACGCTGCTGGCTCATTGTGTGGGCGCAGGCAAGACCTTCCAGATGATTGCTGCCGGCATGGAAAGCCGCAGACTGGGCCTGTCGCAGAAAAACCTCTATGTGGTGCCGAACCACCTCACAGAGCAGTGGGGCGCAGACTTCTTACGACTCTATCCCAATGCCAATGTGTTGGTGGCAACGAAAAAGGATTTTGAACCCAGCAATCGAAAACAGTTCTGCTCCCGTATTGCAACAGGTGATTACGATGCCATTGTGATCGGACACTCGCAGTTTGAACGAGTGCCGCTTTCCCCGGAACGGCAGAAAGCTATTATCGAGCGTCAGATCGATGACATTACGCTGGCCCTAGCCGATGCCCGGAGTGAGGACAGCCGCAGTTTTACGGTCAAGCAGATGGAGAAAACAAAGAAAACGCTGGAAGCAAAGCTGCAAAAGCTGAACGACCAGACGAGAAAGGATGATGTGGTTACATTTGAGGAACTGGGTGTTGACCGTCTGTTTGTGGACGAGTCACATTTCTATAAAAATATGTTCCTCTACACGAAAATGCGGAACATCGCAGGTATTGCCCAGACCGATGCACAGAAGTCCAGCGATATGTTTGCGAAGTGTCAGTACTTGGACGAACTGACAGGTGGCAAGGGCGTGACCTTTGCAACCGGAACCCCGGTCAGCAACTCGATGGTGGAGCTGTACACCATTATGCGGTATCTCCAGTATGACACCCTGCAGAAGATGGGACTGAGCCACTTCGATGATTGGGCGGCATCCTTTGGTGAAACCGTCACGGCAATCGAGCTTTCCCCGGAAGGAACCGGCTACCGTGCGAAAACACGTTTTGCCAGGTTCTTTAATCTGCCGGAGCTGATTTCTCTGTTCAAAGAATCCGCAGATGTGCAGACAGCGGATATGCTGAACCTGCCTGTGCCGCAAGCAGAGTACATCAACGAAGTGCTGAAACCCAGCGAAACACAGGAAGAAATGGTAAGTTCCTTTGCAGACCGTGCCGAGGCCGTGCGCAATGGAAATGTGAATCCCAGATTCGATAATATGCTCAAGATCACCAACGATGGCAGAAAACTGGCACTCGACCAGCGGCTTATCAATGATATGCTGCCGGATGAGCCGGAGAGTAAGGTGAATCGCTGTGTGGACAATGCGTTCAAGGTCTGGGAAGAATCTGCGGCAGATAGAGGAACACAGTTGATCTTCTGCGATTTATCGACACCAAAAGCCGATGGAACATTCAACGTCTACGATGATGTGCGGGAAAAGTTGGTGGCGAGAGGTGTTCCTCGTGAGGAAGTGGCGTTCATTCACGAGTACAACACGGAAACCAAAAAGGCAGAGCTTTTTGCAAAGGTGCGTGCCGGACAGGTGCGTATCCTGATGGGGTCTACGCCGAAGCTTGGCGCAGGAACCAATATTCAAGATCGACTGATTGCCCTGCATCATCTGGACTGCCCGTGGAAGCCGTCTGACCTGGAACAGCAGGAGGGCCGTATTCTCCGGCAGGGAAACCGAAATAAGCAGGTAAAAATTTATCGTTACGTCACGGAAAATACGTTTGACTCGTATATGTGGCAGATTCTGGAAAATAAGCAGAAGTTCATTTCCCAGATCATGACTTCCAAATCTCCTGTTCGTGCCTGCGATGATGTAGATGACACTGCACTGTCTTATGCCGAAATCAAGGCACTGGCAACCGGCAATCCCTACATCAAGGAAAAGATGGATTTGGATATTCAGGTCAGCAAGTTCAAACTGCTGAAAGCCAATCACACCAGTCAGATTTATAGCTTGGAATCGGATATTGCGCGCCGCTATCCGCGAGAAATCGCTGTGGCACAGGGTCAGATTGAAGCACTGAAAACCGATATGGAAGCGGCAAAACCGCTTCTGGCGCAGGACAAAGACCACTTCTCTATGGAAATCAGCGGTAAGGTGTACAGCGAACGCAAGGAAGCAGGTGCAGCCATTATCGAGGCTTGCAAGGCTTTGAAAGCAGCAGGCACCGAGGGCAGAATCGGCAGCTACGGTGCGTTTGAACTGCATTCCCGGTTTGACAACTTCGATAAGGTGTTCCGGCTATCCATCAAGGGCGCATGGAACTACTCTATGGAAGTCGGCAAAGACCCGCAGGGCAACATTCTGCGTGTTACCAATGCACTGTCTGGCATCGAAAGAGCATTGCCGCAAGTGGAACGCAGACTGGAAACCTTGGAACAGCAGTTGGCGCAGGCAAAGGAAGAAGCCAAGCGACCCTTTGTGCAGGAAGCGGAACTGGCAGAGAAATCCGCGAGACTTGCAGAGCTGAACTCTCTGCTCAACATGGATGAAAAGGGCAGTGAGGATGCGCTGGGAGTGGACGAGGATGCAGCCGAAACCGAAGTCGCAGACAGGCCGCGCCAGCCTGTGAACTATGCAGGCCGCGTTACAGAGCGCACTGCGGACAATGTGCGGAAACCCTCTGTGCTGGCGCAGCTTCATGCAAAGCAGGCAGAGCGCGGTGCAGAACCGCAGAAATCCCCGAAGCGGAAAAGTCATAATATGGAACTGTAAATAGGATCACCCCCGTTAGATCTCTGCAAGGAATCTAACGGGGTGTTTTTGAACAAGGAGGGCATTTGCTGACATTAACACCGATCAATCTGAAAACGGCAAACGCATTTGTACAGCAGTATCACCGCCACCATAAGCCGACACGAGGACATAAATTCTCTATCGGCGTATCGGACAATGGCGCATTGGTGGGGGTTGCTATCTGCGGCAGACCCGTGGCACGGCGGCTGGACGATGGCTACACGCTGGAAGTCAACCGTCTATGTACGAATGGAACGCCGAACGCTTGCAGTATTTTGTATGCGGCGGCATACCGTGCAGCACGGGCCATGGGCTACAACAAGGTTGTTACCTACATTCTGGACACGGAGAATGGCAGCTCCCTGAAAGCTGCCGGCTACACCTGTGAGGGCAGAGCCGGAGGCTTGGAATGGAACGGTGCAAAAGCACCAAAACAGGCCGACCAATATCCGCGCCAGATGAAAACACGATGGGTCAAGAAAAAGGAGGGCTTGCATGGCAGTTGACCGCAAACAGCAGATGAAAGAAATCACGGAACGGTTGGAGCAGGGTGTAAAAGACATTTTTACATCGGAAATGTACACGACATACCTGCGCACGATGGCAAAATTCCATAATTACAGCTTCAATAATACGCTGCTGATCGCTATGCAGCGGCCTGATGCCACACTGGTGGCAGGGTTCCAAGCATGGAAAAACAAGTTTAACCGCTACGTCAAAAAAGGCGAAAAGGGCATCCAGATCATTGCTCCGGCTCCCATCAAGGAAGTGGAAGAACGCGAGAAAATCGACAAGGATACGGGTCTGGCTGTGCTGAACGAAAACGGTGAGCCGGAAATGGAACGTGTGGAGTATGTGGTTCCGCGTTTCCGCGTGACGACGGTCTTCGATGTTTCACAGACCGATGGGGAACCGATTCCGTCGCTGGAAGTGAACGAACTGACGGCCAGCGTCAAAGACTATGCGCTGCTTACGGCGACAATCGAGCAGGTATCATCTGTGCCGATTCGGTTTGATGAAATCGAAGGGGATGCCAAAGGTTATTACAGTGATACAGACAAAGAAATCTGCATTCAGGTCGGCATGGGCGAGAGCCAGACCATAAAGACGATGATCCACGAAGTCGCTCATGCGATGCTGCATAATAGCGATTTGATGAAACAGCGTGGGGAAGAAAAAGACCGGCTCACGAAAGAAACCGAAGCGGAAAGCATCGCGTTTACGGTTTGCTCGGCTCTGGGCATTGATACGTCCGACTATTCTTTCCCGTATGTGGCAAGCTGGGCCAGCGGCAAGGAGATGAAGGAATTGAAAGATTCGATGGAAACGATTCGATTGACCGCAGCCGATTTTCTGGAAAAGCTGGAAGCGGCAGTCGCGGAAAGGAACGCAGAGCGCATGACCGCGATGCAGTATGCGGAAAAGCTGATTGCCAATAGGGAGCAGGAAATAACGATTTTCGATGATGAGCAGCGCAACCTTATCGTGAATTTCGCCTTCAAACTGGATGATCGGGCAGCAACGGAAGAACTGGTGAACGGTCTTGCGGCTGCACTGGCCGAGGACGACAAAGAAGAAGTCAACCGCCTGATGTACGATGCGCAGGAAAAAATTGAAAATCTCCCGGATGGGATGATTGGACTTTCCGAAATGCACGACTACGGTTATTTGAAAGATGATGTGTTCCCTCTGACGAAAGAGGGCGCACGGGAGTGGCATCGGCTGGGTGAGAGAATCTATCCGCTGTTCCGTGATGGCACGGTAGGCGATTATGTAAGCCAAGAGGGAATCGAGCAGCACGATGGCATTTTCGGCATTAGGGCTGACGCATGGGATGCGATTCTGCTGGAGCAGCGGGAAGATTATGCAGAGGACGAGTATGCGCGTCCAGACTTTCAGCTGACTGTAATAAACCGTGAACAGGCTCTACGGCTGTATGACGAAGGTAAGCAAATTTATCTTGTCCGCATCAGCCCGTGGCCGATTCTTGTCACGGCGCGAGAGGAAATCGAGCGCGGAAGTGATACCTTCCAGATTGCAACAAAGGACTTGAAGCAAGAGAAAAATATGACAGAACAGGAAAATATGCTGCTGTATGGCAGCAAAAAGCAGTTCGGCATTTATCAGATCACCGCCCGTGACCCGGAACACGACTACCGCTTCATGGGACTAGATTTTGTGCAGACGAAAGGCATGACGGTTGCTCGTGCAGATTATGACCTGATCTATACCGCGCTGCTTACGGAAAAGGATACGCTGGATGGCATTTATGAACGGTTCAATATCCAGCGTCCGGCAGACTTTACGGGACATTCGCTGTCGGTCAGCGATGTGGTGGTACTCAATGATGGCAGTACAGTCAAAGCCTACTATGTGGACAGCATTGGATTTGCAGAACTGCGGGATTTTTTCAAGGAAAGGAATATGGATTTGCAGAAAGAGAACCTTTTGAACGAAGAATTGCAGGAAATCGAAATCTTTGATAAGCCCGGTCTTTTCAGCAATGGCCGACTGCGGGATGAAGATGTGCCGGAGGGCTTATATCGCTATGATCTGCGCGGCTCGGACTATGACCCCGGCCAGCCCATTACAGTGGAGAAAACTGTGGTGGTGAACCATGCGGCATCTGTTCTGATGGCCGAAGAACTTGACCTTGGCGCAGAGGGGCGGCTGGAACTTGGCGAGGAAGGACTGAACTTCACAGGTGCAGAACTGACCGTGCGAGAGTTTATGGAGGAACAGCAGCAGAAAAGAAGTGGTCTGATCCACGGCGATTCCGACCATATCGCAGTCGAGGGGCATATCGGCACATGGTACGTCATTGATGAAACGGAAATTGGTGGCGAGAAGTTCTTCCTGCTGGAGCATGAGGAACACGGTGACATGGCGGCCTGTGTTGCAGTCAATGAGCAGGGCAAGCTGGTGGCAGAGGATTTGTGGAACGGCTTCGATGAAGATTTTCAGGAGGCCATGCAGAAATATCTCTCTGAAAAATGGAATATGCCGAAAAAAGAAGATGTGGTGTCAGAGATCATTGAAAAGGCTGCGCCTGTGCCGGACAACAGCGCACAGGACTATTCGGATGTGCCTGTCTACTATGAGCCGTTCAGCTATGCCAAAGAAAATGACGAGGTGGATTTATACCGCACATCCTATCGGCTGAACAGTGAGTGCAAGCAGGCAATCCATGAAGCGATTGCGGACAATTATGACGGGATGTACCTTGGCGATGATGCAGTCGATCAGGTGGTGCGGCAGTACGGCATGGAGCGTGTGGGCTACATCCTGGCGAACACTCTGCATCATAAAAGTTACGATGGCCGCTTTTCTCCCGGCAATAAGAAATGGGCAGAGCAGGTCAGCACCCCGGAGCATAATGCAGACCGCATGATCTTCCGCACGGATTGGGTGGTTGACAGCCATCCGGCAATTCTGGATGGCTTTGCAACGATGTTCCGGGAAGAACTGGATGCGCAGAAAGAACTGGAACATGAGCAGCCTTTCGTAAAGCAGTTCTATGTGGTCGAAAATTTGCAGGCCGCACCTTTGAAAATCGAGCGGTTCGGAAATCTCGACGATGCAATGTCGCAGTATCAGGCACTTCCGAACCATTACATGAAAGCCTTGGGCGTGGAGAAGAATCCTGATCCTCTGCCGGGTTCACTGGATGTTTTGCAGTGCATGAACGGCATTGACACCATCGTAGAGGACTACAAAACGGTTTCGGGCTGGGATAACCCGTATATCCAGAATCATGTTGTCCAGCCGTTGCAGGGGGCGTTAGCCGTGCAGGATGTGGAGCTGGCATACGAATTGCCGGATGCCTATTTTCATATCCAGACATGTGAGGATGGTTTCGACTATACCTTATATAATAAGGACTTCACGGAGCGGGATGGCGGCATCCTTGAAACGGACGGAGATAAGCCTGTGCAGGAGGCTATGACGGAGCTGCTGGCAGAGTTCGGCTGCGATGCGGCAGAGGGTAAAGTCATGGATGCGGCAGAACTACGGGAACAGACTGATACGGTGGCTGAACAGCAGGCAGAAGTTTTGAAAGAAAAACTCGCCGCAGAAAGACCTGCGCAGGAAGAAACGCTCAGCTTTTATGTTGCGGAGTGTTTGGAGTTCACGTTTGCTGGAGAGTTCCACGACCATCTGACAATGGAAGAAGCATTGGAAGCCTACGACAAGATTCCGTCCGAACGGATGAATGCCGGCAAGTGCATTGGATTCTGCATCGAGGAAGATGGCGGCTTTGTTGGAATGTATGAGCTGGTCGTGAACGATAAAGTGCAGCGCGAGAACATCAATTCCATCAATTATTTCAGGGATGATCAGCTGGTACAGCAGGCCATTTCCGATATGGAAAAACTGATGGCGGCACGACAGCAGAATAAGGAGCAGGAACGCGGCAGTACGAAAAAGTCTGTTCTGGATGCCCTGCGCAGTCTGAAAGCCAAGAAGCAGGAGCAGCCTGCACAGAAACAGGATAAGCCGAAGAAAGCGAAAAAGAAAGGGATGGAGTTATGAGCAATGTACGCTTTGATGAACTTGAATTGATGCTGATGGCGATGTTTGAGCAGCCGACACTCAAGGATACGATTCAGGTATTGATGGAGGTTCAGCCGCTTGTGGCAGAGGATGCAGAGATGTCTGCGCTTGTCCAGCAGACGATCCCGAAGATGCAGCAGTTGAACGAGCAGCAGTTCAAGGGGCTGGAACTGGAATGGCATAGGCCAGAGGAGGCGGAAGGAGAAAACGTAAAATGATAAACCAGTATAGAGTTTTCCAAATCAAAGAGGTACATCATCAGCATTGGGCAAAATCCTATGCACAGCAGGTAGAGGACGGCTTTTTGATTCATCATCAGAATTACCAGAGTGCATATAAAGGAAAGCCTGCCCCCAGCGATACGCCGATGACAGCCCGGAAGCGGCTGGAAGAAAAGCGGCCAAACACATTTATTGGTCGTTCCTTTGGTGTTGGCGATGTGATCGTATGGGATGAAGAAAAGGAACGTAAGTTTTTCTACGTCGATAAAGAGGAACTGGTAGAGTTCGGTGGCTTTATGGATGCTGATGCAGCCGGAAATACTGTTGTCTACATGGTTCCCAATTATCAGATTGATGGAAAGACTGGGACATGGCTTCCGTATGATAGCGAAGTTGTCGAGGGTGTTTGCTTTTTTATGATGCGTAATGAGCAGCGCAAAGATACTGTTTCACCAATCGTGGTAGACAGCAAAGGTGTATTTGTGACGGATGCACCGAACGGCTTTGAAAATGTTCGTGCGGTTCTTGCGGAATATGTTCATCGTGCTGAAAAAAAGCAGCAGGATATGACCGAACATGAGAAATGCTTGACAAATGGAACGTATGAACGTGCGCGGGAATCCGGCACAGAGCAGAATTACGACATGATAGATGGTTGCGTGAATAATGTGCCGAAAAAGCCACGGCGCATTGGTGGCAGATGGTCGGTGCTGGATCGGCTGCATATCAAGCAAGCAGAGCGGAAACAGAAAGAGCAGACTCAGCAGCAACAGCAGGAGCGAAGTCGTAGAAATTAAAAATCCGTTATGATGTAGAGTGGTGGTTCCCCTAAAAGGAACTGCCACTCTTTTTTATTGAAAGGTCTTGCTATTTCTAAAATGGTTGTACATAATAGAAAAAATAAGGAAATGGGGGAAACCAAGGTGCAGGGCTGCGAAGAAAAAGAAAAAGTTCTTCTGCTATGGGAACGGGCATTAACGCTGTTTTATGAGAACGATACAGAATTATTTGTTACGGGGGCGCAGGAACGAACGATTGCCGGCAAAATCGCAATGCACATGGATAAAATCTATCGAGAAATCTTCCCGATGCCAGAATTGGTGATTGATATTGAATATAATCGCATGGACACTGGCATAAAACCTAAATATCCGGGAAGTGAAGATAAAAAGAAAAGATGGACGGCACCAGATATTGTTTTACATAAAAGAAGAAGTATCAACTATAACATTTTTTGCTGTGAGATGAAGAAAGCATCTAAACCGGGACAGGGCGATGCGCGCAAAGTAAAAAGACTTGTACGCCATATAAACTACCATTTTGGGATTGACCTGTATAAAATAAATAGAACCGAGGCAAGGTTTACACTGTATTATCTGAGAACTGGCTACAAGCAATGCCAAAAAGAAGAATACTTTTTCAACCGTAAAACCAATCAAATTGAGCCATTGAAAGTATAGAAACAAAAGAGAGCAGGTACAAGACTTCATGGAAGAAAGGTCTTGTACCTGCTTTTCCGTTTGTATCAAATAGATTGTTCGTAGCTGCGCTTTGGCTGGGTACGGCTGTGCTGCTGCGTGTGTTCCGTTTCAAGAATCATATCAACATTCCTGCAAGCGGTTTGCAGTTCGTGGTAGTAATCTTTGAAATAGATGTAGCTTTCGTATTGTGCGGTTCGAGCAGAAAGCAACTTTTCCTTTTCTGCTCGTAAATTTTTCATCGTGGGAATTGTGCCATTCGTGGAATTGCGTTTCAAGAATTGAACGGCTTCTTCGTATCTGGCAATTTCATCCTGATGTGCAGAACGGTACATCTTCTTGTTGCCCGCCTGCAAAAATTCTTTGTATGTAGCCTTTGTGGAAAGATACTGCCCCAGATAGTGAATCTTCTCATTCAGCAGCTTTAAGTCGGCATCGGTAGATTTGGCGGTGTTGCGGGCATCTGACATTTTGGCAGATAATTCATCGCGCGCTTTTTTCAAATCATCGTAGCTGTCGTAGCCGTGCTGCTGTACATAGACGATGGTATTTGCCATCTGCTGCAAATTGGAAATTTTGACTTTCTGAGCATAGGCGCGACTTTGCTGGGCTTTTACGCAGTCCTGCAAATTCACTACCAGACGAAGATTGGACTTGATATAGAGAACGGCAATGGGGTCAGCAACACTCCATTGCTGTTTTTCTTTTGCAGCGGTGATCGCGTTACTTTCAAAAAGCGTCAGAAGATGTTCACGGTCAAAACTGGTTCCCAGCGTTCTGGCAGAGATGTGTTTTTCTCTGTCCGGGAGAAGGTAACTAAATCGACCACGGTGGTCTTTTACCAAAATGTTAGATTCGGTTTGGAGCAGGCGGCAGAATTCTTCAAAAGATTTTGCTTTCTTCGCCGCAGCAGTAATGGCATCGCGCAGCTTATCTTTCTCCGTTTGAAATTTGGTTTTCATGGGAGTGAAACCCTCTGTAATAAGCTCAGCGTTCAACTTGTCCAGATTGATCTGCCCGCGCTGTTTAGCATAATACTCCTGCTGTGTAATTTTGTTGACAGACGGGGAAAGCAAATCGACCTGATTGAGATTTTCCCTCAAGCAGATATTCATAAGAGATTGCTGTAAATGCTTTAGGTAATCTTTCGTCAGATGGTGTTTGTAGCCCGCCTTACAGTCGATGAGTCGTTCCATAAAGGGCTGCTGCGGAACATCCAGCTTTCGCAGACTGTTGATTACGATATGCACATGGATATTGCCGCTGCCGTTGTGACCGTCCAGGTGGGTGCAGACCAACGCCTGATGCCCCGGAAAGTTGGCTTTTACATATTCCATGCCGATGGCCTGCGCCTGTTCACCAGTCAGTCCACACTCGTCTTTGTCGGCAGGATCGAAGCTGATGAGGTAGTGGTGCGTCTTGATTTCATTGTAATTTTGATTCTTGTGGTACTGCGCATTAAGCATTTCGCACTCCACATCAAAAAGTTCCGGCTCACAGTTTATGCCCTCCAGAAGAATATCTCGGCGGAGTACCCAGTTCCCGTTTGCATCCAGCAGGGGTTTCTTCAGAACTTCGTCATGCTCATATTTCAAATAGTCGAGTGCCGCGCCATAGTCTGCACTTTTACCCGCGACGTGTTTTAAGATTGCCACGATAATCACCTGCCAGTCCTGCAATTTCTTTCCGCATAGCGCGAAGGTCGGTCATGCAACGATTGATTTCTTCCAGCATGGCACGAGATTGGATGCCGCCGCTGTTGAAAAAGGCTGCAATTTGGTTCAGGTTATTTCCGATATGGGAAAGCTGTCTTGCAAAATCTCGCAGTTCTGCAATGTCGGCAACGATGTTGTAATGAACGTGAAGTTTTTCGGTTATGGCCTGTTTCCTTACATAAACGGCAACGGGATAGCCAGCCTGTTCAGCAGAACATGAAACCAGTGCGTACTCCACATCGGTAAAACGAACCATTACATTCTTAGTCCGTCTGATACTTTCGTCTTTTTTTGGCCGAGCCATAGTGTGATCCTCCTGCATTTTATAGTTGCGAAGCAATTCCCGATAAGCCGTAGGCGTTCGGTTGCGAACACATTCATGTGGAGCCAGATAGCCAAAATCCGAGATTTTGTGCGTACCGTGGGAATGGGGAACGGAATCCCCATCAAGATTGCCAAGAACGAAAAATCACGAAAGTGAGGTTTGAGTTACCATAGGCGAATCTTGCTCTAAGACAGAAAAAGACCTGTCTTTTACCGTATGCCGCAGACCTATCAAAAGAAGTCCTTCTATAAATAGGAATCCGCAGCCCCGATTTGGAATACACTTTTCAAATTTTTTTGAAATTTTTTCAAAAATTGTATTCCAAAATGCCCTTCTGGATTCCTATTAGTAAAGGGAGGATTGATTTCATGAAGCAGAAAGAGCGTTTTGATGAAAAGCCTAAACAGGAACATACGGAGCCTGTGCATCACAGAAAAGCCATCATCAAGGGCATCACCGTATATGAATCGTTCCGGCCAGAGGGCAGCGAACTGTGGGATTGCCTGCTGCAGAGTATGGGAAAGCACTGAAAAAGAAATTTTGAAAAATGTGCGCAGCAGCTTGATTTTAGTGTCACAGCTTGGTAAAATACAGACGGGTTAAGTGAATAGTGCAATCAAAAGCCATTAACTTTCTGGATTTTACCATGCAATTTGCGTGGAGACAGGAGGTTTAATGGCTTTGTTTTTTTACAAGGAAAAGAATAAAGACATACGGGCAGCGGCCTATCTGAGATTGTCCATCGAGGATGGTGACAAGGCCGAGAGCAACAGCATCGGCAATCAGAGAGAACTGATTCGGGATTTTGCAGCAGAACGGCCAGGACTGCATTTGGTCGAAGAATACGCTGACGATGGCTATACGGGAACCAACTTTGAACGTCCGGGCTTTAAGCGGATGATGGAGGATATTAAATCCGGCAAAATCAACTGCATCATCGTCAAGGACTTATCCCGCCTTGGTCGTAATTACATCGAGATGGGAAAGTATCTGGAACAGATTTTCCCGATGATGGGGATTCGGTTCATCGCCATCAATGACAACTATGATAACGCCAACGCCGAGAGCAACGATTCGGACAACATTGTGGTTCCGTTCAAGAATCTACTGAATGATTCCTACTGCCGGGATATTTCCATTAAGGTGCGCAGTCAGTTGGACATGAAACGGCGCAAAGGAGAGTTCATCGGCGGCTATGCTATCTATGGTTATTGCAAAGACGAACGGAATAAAAACCGTCTGGTGGTAGACGAGTATGCGGCAGATGTTGTTCGTTCTATCTACCGCAGAAAACTGGAAGGTATGAGCGCACAGGCGATTGCCGAACAGCTGAACAGCGAGAATGTGCTGGCCCCCAGCGAGTACAAACGGCTGTGCGGTCTGAACTATCACAGTGGCTTCAAAGCTGGCACTCATGCGAAGTGGCAGGCAATTCAGGTACTTCGGATTCTGAAAAATGAAGTCTACACCGGGACGATGGTGCAGGGCCGACGGCAGAAAATCAATTACAAAATCAAGAAAATTCGGGATGTGGAAGAATCCGGCTGGATCAGAGTTCCCAATATGCACGAAGCAATCATTCCGCAAAAGCTGTTCGATACGGTGCAGGAAGTTTTGAAGCTGGACACCTGCGCATCGAAAGGCCAGCAGACTGTAAATCTATTTTCGGGCATCGTTCGCTGCGGCGGCTGTGGACAGAACATGGTGCGGCGTACCGTATCAAAAAACGGAAAGAAATATATTTATCTGCACTGCGTCACAAACCACAACGGTCTGGGCTGTTCCTCGCATCTTATCAGCGAAAGTAAGTTGGAAGAGGTGGTGCTGGCCGCATTGCAGGGAAAGATCCAGCAGATCAGTGGACTGGAACATCGTCTGGATGAAATCAATGAGATTCCCAAGAATGAACGCAGACTGAAATCTGTGGAAGAACATCTGAAAATGTTGGAGCAGGAAGAACAGAAATACCAGACCTTGCGCCGCCAGCTTTATGAGGATATGAGCAGCGGTATTGTCAGCAAGGAAGAGTATAAGGAGTTCAGCCATTCCTTTAATGAAAAGGTTGAAGCTATCCGTAAGGCCAAAGCAGAAATGAACCGCCAGAGGGATTGTCTGAACAATCTGGATGTGGAACATCTGCCGTGGATTGAAGATTTCAAGTCCTACCAAAACCTGACAAGTCTGAACCGCCGCGTTCTGGTGGAACTGGTAGAGAGCATCACCGTCTATGATAAGGAACACATTCATATCCAGTATCGGTTCGATCAGGAAATTCGCAATGTGCTGGAATATTGCAGTAGTGTTCCGGCAGCAGAAACGGAGGAAAGTGCAGTATGAAGTGTGTAAGCTATACCCGGACACTTCCTTGGAAGAACCATCAAAGTAAACTGACGATTGCCGAGCAGAATCAGCGCATTGCGGCATATCTGGCGGAACATAAAGAGCTGGATTTGCAGAAAAAGTATTCTGACCGCAAGAACGATGAAAAGGCGCGCGCCGCGTTCGACCAAATGACCAATGATGGCGTAGAGCGAAAATTTGATTGCATTATTGTGGCATCCATGTATTACTGTGGGCCGGATTTCCCGGCGGTACGGCAGGCAATCAAGGAAACGCTCTATGCAACGGGCATCGACCTGATCGTGCTGGAGGAGGGTTTGGATACCAGAGCCGTCAGCCGAAAAGAAGTCGAGGACTATTTTGAAGCAAAACGCTGTGAGATGCACGCGGAAATCATGTTTGCGTGGAGAAAGAAACAGGGCGCAGGATTCCGGCTGACAAACTCTGTTCCGTTTGGTTACATCCGCAGGAATGGCGAAAGCAACATGATAAAGGATGAAGAAGTGGCTCCTTATTTGAGCGAGGCTTTTTCCAGATATGCGTCCGGTCGAAAAATGCGTGATATTGCAAAGTGGTTAAATGAGCAGGGCGTGGAACCCCCCATGAAGCACAAAAAGAGAATTTTGGGAAAACCTTATGATGAGGAACCAGACCAGTGGACAACGGATATGCTGAGGTGTTTATTCCGAAACCCGACTTATACGGGTGCGGCGGCAAATGGAAGCCGCCAGATCATTGCAGAAAACTGCCATGAACCATACATAACCAAAGAACAGTTTCATGCGTTCCCGTGCAATCTGCGCGAGGGCGAAAACAAAATCTCCATTCGGAAAAGCTACAAAAAGCCGAATCCGCTGGCAAAGCACATTGTCTGTACCTGTGGACGCGCACTTTGCTGGCACAAGGATAAGAAAACAGGGGAGGAACTTTTCTATTGCCGTTACTGCCGCGCACACAAGGAAAACGGAAAGAATCTGAAAGTTCCGGCAGCTACCATTTATAAAAATGTGATGGATGCTCTGGAACTGGAACATCTGGAAGAAGAAAAGCTGGCTGCGGCGATTCAGCAGGGAGCAGGCAAGAAAGCGATTGAGGTCGTCCGGGCCGAGAGGTCTGTGCAGATGAAGTCCGTTCTGGCTGAACTGAATATGGAACAGTTTCGCCGTGTGCCGCTGTATGAAAGTTATATGGCCGATGAAATCACCGAAGAACAGTACCATGCGGAACTGATGGACTATGAAGAAGCGCATCGGAAATTGAATGAACAGCTTACAGCAATTATGGAGGATACGCTGGTATGGGAACGGGCATTGAGCCTGCGCAATCCATGGATTCAGCAGATGGCACAGTATAAGGCCCCGGAGGAACTTGACCGCAGTTTTGTGAAAAAGTATATCGAGCAGGTCACGGTTACATTACTGGGCGATGGACAGGCAGAAATCGGCTTGACAATGAAAACGTATGAATGGAAGCAGATGCTTGGTCGGATAGAGATGGAGGAAACAGACGATGGCACGAAAGAGTAGAAAGAATCTCTCGCAGCCGGAACAGGCGGCAGCTTCCGTGCTGCTGCCGGAGCTGGAAGAAGCAAAAATACCAGCAGCAATCTATGGGCGGCTTTCTGTTGAGGATGAAGAAAAAGAAGAAAGCATGGAAACGCAGATCGCGCTGGTGCAGGATTATATCAATCGCAGCAGTGAACTGAGTTATGTGGACACCTACTTCGACAATGGTTTTACGGGAACGAATTTTAAGCGGCCTGCATTTACCCGCCTGATGAACGATGTGCGGCAGAAGAAAATCAAGTGCATTGTGGTGAAGGACCTCTCGCGCTTTGGTCGCAACTATCTGGAAGCAGGATACTATATCGAAACGGTGTTCCCATTTTTGGGGATTCGATTGATTGCTGTTACAGATAATTTTGACAGTACGCGCAAAGAGGACATGGAAAGTCTGGCTCTCCCGATTCGGAATATGGTCAACGCAATGTACGCGAAAGACATATCCAAAAAGATATGGACTTCTTTGCAGCGTAAGAAAGAAGCAGGCTATGCAGTCGGAAACGATGCTCCGTATGGCTATATTCGGAACCCCGTGACAAAGCGTAATGAAATTGACCCGGAAGCTGCATTTTATGTGCAGTTGATTTTTCAGTGGGAACTGATGGGTGTACCTATTTTTGAAATTGCTCGACGAATGACATTGCTGCAGGTTCCGACTCCACGGGAGTGGCATAGAAAAATGGTTGAGGGAAAAGAAGTACTTACCTGTAAAAAGTGGGGCGTAACCACGATCCGGCACATCTTGGAAAATCAAACCTATGTGGGCGATACCATCAACAATAAAAGTACACAGAAGTTATTCGCAGGACAAGACAAGCGCGACCTTCCGAAAGAACAGTGGTATGTGGCAAAGAACACACATCCGGCCATCATCGCAAGGGATGATTTTGAAAAGGTGCAAAAAATCTTGGACAAGAATCGAGCGGTATTCCATACCGTAAGAGCAAAGTCGGAGCAGATTCGGACAGAATATCAGAATGACCTTGCAGGAATGGTGTTTTGTGCAGACTGTGGCAGACCGATGGAGTTTGAACGACTGCCGCATGGAGCGGAAGAAAGTAAAAAGGTCTGCTATTACATCTGCAAGGCGCGGCAGGCCGACGATAAGTGCATCGGCCACCAGATTACAGAAAAGTTGCTGAAAGCCTTGATAATGGATCAGCTGCACCTGTTTATTACACAACTTAGTGATAGGCGCAAGGTGGTAGAAGAACTGAGAAAAATTGAAGATGTGCAAAATCCTGTCTACCGCGCAAAGGGCGAAATAATGAGCCTGACCGATAAAGTCAGTCAGATGGCAAAGAAACGGGAACAGCTTTATGCGGACTATGTGGCTGGTGTGGTGGATTCCGAAGATTACCAACTGATTCGGGAAGATTATTCCAGACAATATGATGGCCTGCGAGCCGCGCTGCAGGAAGCGGAGAACAAAAAAGTTCAGGTAGAACAGCAAATCGAAGAATACCTGAATATGACTTCTCATTTGGAAGAACATCTGGACAACTTTGAATTTGACATTCAGTTGGTAAAATCCCTTGTGCAGAAAATCGAAGTGAGTGCGGACAAGCGGATTCGGATTGTTTTCAGATTTCGGGATGTGTTTACAGAACTTGGAAAGGAGAGTGCAGAAACATGATTGCAGCGTATCAGCGCATTTCAAGGGCTGATGGCGATTTGGGCAAAGATGGCAAGGATAAGAGCAACAGCATTGAGAACCAGAAAGAACTAATCCAACGGTATATCTCCTGCAAAGAAAGTCTGCAAAATGTGCCTGTGATGGATTTTGTAGATGATGGCTACACAGGCAGCAATTTTGACAGACCTGGATTCCAGCAGATGATGGATGGTGTACGCAATGGCAAGATTGATACCATCATCGTGAAAGACCTTTCCCGTTTTGGCCGTGATTATATCGGTGTGGGTGAGTACATGGAGCAGATTTTTCCCCTGCTGGGTGTCCGGCTCATTGCCATCAATGATAACTATGACAGCAATAATTATAAAGGTACAACGCTGGGCATGGATGTGATTGTCAGTAATCTGGTAAATACCATGTACTGCCGGGATGCAGGAAAGAAACTGCGGACTGCCAATCAGGTCAAGTGGCGTAAAGGCATCACAACGGCATCTGCTGCACCGTTCGGCTATCAGTTTGACCCGGACAAAAAGGGCGCATTTATCGTTGACCCGCCAGCAGCAAAAATCGTGCGGCGCATTTTTGATCTTGCGATTTTAGGATTGGGAACGCGAGAGATAGCGATGATGCTCAATGACGAAAATGTTCCTGTGCCGAGCGTATATAACAAAGAAAATAAGGCGTATGGCAAAGAAACGACCTATACCATTGCCCCAGTGATTCTGTGGGACAGTTCTCGCGTTTGGAAAATCCTCACGGCGTATGTGTACACCGGGGCGATGGTTTTGGGCAAAACCAAAACTCTGATTTCTGGCAAAAGCATTGTCCGAACAGTCCCCAAAGGACAGCAGTTTATTACAGAGGGAACCCATGAAGCAATCGTCGGCCGGGAAGAATTTGAAAAGGCGCAGCTTGTCATAAAGAGCAACAGCCATAAAGTGTTGATGGGCGGTGTGGACTTCCCACTGAAAGGAAAAGTCCGCTGCGGAAATTGCAGGCGAGTGATGGCGCACAATTTCAAACAGGCTGTTCCAACATTCTGGTGCAGAGAAGGACTGGAACTTGTGGGGCAAACTCAATGTACATCCGAAGTCTTTCAGGTCAGTGACATTGAAAATGCGGTTTTTCAAGCACTTAAAAAGGAACTCTCCCTGCTTGATGTCCTCTATGGAGATATTCAAAAGGAAGAACAAGGATTGAAGGAAGCCCACAAAAAGGCAAGCCGCCGCAAAACTCTGATGGAGCAGGAACTTAAAAATCTGAAAGGGGAGAAGATGCGGATGTATGAGGAATATGCAGCAGGAACGCTCTTACTGGATACTTACAAGCAGAAAAAGCAGGAGTGTGATAGACGAATTTCAGAGGTACAAGAGCAAATTGAACAATCCAAAGTGGAAGAATCCACCAAGAGCGTTGTGCCGGGAACTGTGCGCGCAGCGGCAGAGCAGGCAGAAAACTTTTTGAATGGAACGCGGCTTACGGCAAGTATGGTGTCGGCGTTCATTGAGAATGTCTTTGTATATGATGGCGGGCGCATTGTGGTACGGTTCAAATATGAGCAGAGCATTCAGGATGCTGTAAAAGCGTTACACACAGGTTAAAGTTTGAAAAGGCTGAGTTGTCCATGTTGTAACATCAAAGAGTGTGTTATAATATGGGCAACAAAACGGCCGGAAAGAGGGCATTATGAAAGCGATTCGATGGCTGTTAAAATTGGTGCTGGTGATGATAACCCTGCCGCTGATTCTTGCTGTGTGGCTGGCAAAATGGTTTGTGGTATTTCTGCATCACTGTTCGGCATGGTTTTTCTATCTGCTGGGCAGTGTGCTATTGGTAACGGCGATGCTTTCGTTCCTGATGCAGCAATCACAGGGGATGGAAGCACTTCAAATGCTGATTGGTGGATTCGTGATTTTTATGATACCGCAGGTGGTCGGCAGCGTGATCGTGCTTCTGGAACTGGCGGCAGTAATGCTTCGGCAGGCATGGTACATATAAAATAGGGAGGCGTACAGATAGTGAAATTGGCGGCGATTCATCATGTGGCGATTATCGTTTCTGACTATGAAAAGTCGAAAGATTTTTATGTGAACAAACTGGGCTTTGCAGTTGTAAGAGAAAACTTCCGCAAGGAGCGGAATGACTGGAAACTGGATTTGTGTGTCGGTGATGGAGCCGATGCGATTGAACTGGAAATTTTTGCAGAGCCGAACCCACCCAAACGTGTGAACAGGCCGGAAGCCTGCGGTCTGCGGCATCTGGCGTTCCGGGTGGAGAATGTGGAAGCTACCGTGGAAGAACTTGCGCAGATGGGAATTGAATGTGAACCGATTCGATTAGACAGCTACACCAAAAAGAAAATGACCTTTTTCTTTGACCCGGATGGCCTGCCCTTGGAACTGCATGAATAAAAAACAACGCCCTCATAGTTGAGAGGATTCGTAAATCTTCTCAGCTATGAGGGCGTTTCATTCCGCAGGAATGTGAAAGTTACAGGCTCAGCGTTTCTACCCATGCAGACAAGTCGGCTTTGCTGGAATAGGAGTTGAACACCTTACCGTGCAGCAGTTTTGCCCCAGGGCAGCTCGGCGCAAGTTTTTCATTGGTCTTACCCATGCCGCTGCCGCCGGAGGTGGCAAAGGGGATGATGGTCTTACCTTTTAAGTTGTAGCTCTCTAAAAATGTATTGACGATGGTCGGAGCAACATACCACCAGATAGGGAAGCCGACAAAGATGGTGTCATACTCGTCTATGTTATCACGTTTGGCAGCGATGGCAGGGCGAGAGGTTGGGTCGCTCATTTCGATGGTAGTGCGAGCCTTCTTGTCCATCCAATTCAGATCGGCCTTGGTGTATGGCACTTCCGGCTGAATCTCAAAAATGTCTGCACCGATGGCATCCGCCAGATTTTCGGCAACTTTTGCGGTGACACCGCTGGCAGAAAAGTAAGCGACAAGTCTTTTGCTCATGGCAATGCACTCCCTCTTGATGATTTTGTATAGGGTAAGTATAGCACGGCAGGGGAGCGGCATCAAGCGGTTGCCCATGATATAACATCAGCAACAATGTTATATTATGGACAACTGTTCGTAAAAATTTAAGGACTTTGAGGGAGTTGCACAGCTTGATATGATGGGCAGTTTATGGTAAGATAGAATTACAATGGCGGACAAAGCTACTATTGACTACGACAAGGAGGTGTAAGCCAATGGGATTAGCTGATACCGTGACTAAAGCCTATATGAAAGATAATTCTGTGTTTGCAGATGCGTTTAATTACTTGATCTATGGCGGTGAGGCGGTTGTAGACCCTAAACAACTGCAAGAACTGGATACTACGGAGATTGCATTACCGTTTGGATCACAGGATGAAGAGGGAAAGCAGCCAGAAGAAGCAGTTCAGAAATACCGTGATGTGCTGAAATCAGCAATCATTAAACAGGATGATGAGGCTGCATACATTTTACTGGGAATCGAAAATCAGACTGACATTCATTATGCAATGCCCGTTAGAAACATCATTTATGATGCTCTCCAGTACGGCAAACAGGTGGCTGATATTGCAGCCAAGCATCGCGCAAGTGAGGGGGATTCAAAAGGGCATAGCCGTGGTGAATATCTTTCTGGATTCTACAAGGAAGATAAGATTACGCCTGTTATCACGCTTGTGCTTCACTTTGGCGCAAATGAATGGGATGGGCCGTTGTCACTCCATGAGATGATGGCGGTTAAAAATAAGAATCTTCTGAACTTTGTGCAGGACTATCAGATTCATCTGATCGACCCTGCAAAGCTGAGCGCGGAGGACTTGAAAAGATTCTCTTCAAGTCTGAGAGAGGTAATTGGGTATATTAAGTATTCCAAAGATAAGAAACGCTTATCTGAATTTTTGACTGATAATCCGCGTATGCTGATAGAAGCAAACGCGGCGAGGGTTATTAAAGCAGTTACGAATACACCGCTGGATATTCCAGAGGGCGCGGAGGTGATTGATGTGTGCAAAGCTGTTGAGGAAATGATGAACGAAAGCGAAGAACGAGGCGAACTCAGGATGCTTGTGAAGCAGGTGAGAAAAGGCCGCATTACAATCGAGCAGGCTGCCGAGGATGCTAATATGAGCGTAGAGCAGTTCAAGAGAGTAATGGATGACACGCCGTTGCAGGCAGTATAAGACAAATACTATACAGAGCAGATAAGCCCCACAAGGCTCAATTTGGTTCACAAAACCGATTGAAAGCCTTGTGGGGCTTATTTTTTTGCGCTTTTTCAAATTTATTTGTGAAAAAAGTTGTCCAAGACTTGACATCGGGCGGGGGTTACTGTCTGCCCAAAGATACCAAACAGCTTCTGGCGAACTATGCGAATGTGCCTCAGAACATGATGTCTGCTATTGTGGAGAGCAATCGGACAAGGCTGACCTGATTTATAGTTTGAATGCCGGTGATGTTCACTGGTGTGTGAACGCAAAAGGCATTAAAGGCGTGTCCTGCCCGTCGAAGGCATATGGAATAATGGCGGCGGCTAAGCCAATTTTAGGGGTGCTCGAATCTGGTTCCGAGGTTCGTTGCCTTATTGAGGATACAAACGGTGGTCTCTGTTGTGAGCCGGGTGAGTATGACAAGGTAGAGAGAAACATCTACTGGTTCATTGATAATGCTGGTTTAGGAAAAGTCAAAGCGATGGGAGCCAGAGGCCGCGAGAATCTGGAGAAGAATCTGACCAGAAATGTGTCGGTGAGAAAGTACGCAGAAGAGATTATGAAATTGTGAGGTAATGTATGAGGATAGTTCAGATAAATACATTTCCATATAAAGCCACGGGAAGTATTATGATGAATATTCATAATAAGCTTTTAGAAGAACAATATGATTCTTATGTGGTTTGGGGAAGAGGTCGTGCTGCACAAAATGAGCATGAGATAGCAATTAGGGATGAGTTTGGAGTGAAATTCCACGGTATTTATACGAGAATTACCGATAAAACAGGGTTTGCCTCAAAAAAAATGACAAGAAAGCTGATAGATAAACTGAAGCAGATAGAACCAGATATTCTTCATCTACATAATATTCATGGATTTGGATTTTGGTTTCAATATAAAGTCAGAGGAATGAGTTTTAAATATATTATTTCTTTGGGTACACAAGGAGTATTTTCAACAGAAAATACGACGAGTGCATCAATTAATTTTATATTAAATTTTTCTTATAGTTCAATAGTTCCGTGGCTGTATTTACTATTTTATTACGATAATAAAATAGTAAAAGTAGCGACAACTTTTTTTATGACAACGCTGTTTATTATTTGTGGGTGGAGAAATGTTATTATAATCATGGCGTTAGCGGCTATTTGTATGTATTTCATAAAGAATGAAAAAAGACCGACAATGAAACAAATTACCTTGGTAATAGCCATAGGTTTGATTTTTTTAGGAATATTGGGAGCCACTAGAGGCAGTTTAAGAACAGGTGAAAAGGTTGATGATAGTGCTTTTGAAATGAAAAATGTGATTGATAGTGTAGGCTATTCATTAGAAACAAACTTTAATTTGTATCAACCGTTTTATGCTATTGCAACAAATTATCCCTCACGACATATGTATTCTTTTGGAAAGGCAATATTTTGGGATACATTGGTTACTATTATTCCTAGAGTCATATGGCCAAGTAAGCCGCAAGCGTGGAATAATTCACTTAATACAGCAATGCGAATTTCAACGAATGATATTGTTGTAACAAAATATGGTATGGCTGTACCGAGCATAGGAGAGTATTATGTGGATTTCGGATTTTGCGGAACAGTATTATTTTGCTTCCTTATGGGGATAGTCTTAAAAAGACAGGTTCGATTTTATCGTAAAAAGGACAGATCTATTGAGGACTTAATTCGGTATAGTATTACATATGGGGTCTTATTTGTTTTAGTGATGAGAGGTGCTACGCCAAATAATTTTTATTATTTGATATTTCTAATATGGCCCAATTGGGTAGTAAAATATATATCAGCTAAAGGGAAAAGGATGAAAATATGTTCGATATAATAAAAACTGATTATGCAAGAAGCACAAAAAGAAAGTGGTCGATTGTAAAC
>ERZ824488.872-NODE-872-length-36794-cov-3.462533_pt1 | contig 36794 bp, 27 predicted proteins | sample MGYA00519936_ERZ824488 | MGnify/ENA primary metagenome ERZ824488 (study PRJEB31778, sample SAMEA3449153) | human gut metagenome | biome: human gut; feature: human-associated habitat; material: faeces | place: United Kingdom | collected 2010/2012 ... | reverse complement strand
TCTGCACCGCGAGTTAGATTTCTTTAATCGTGAACACAATATACCACAGCCCTGAAAAAAATGCAAGACCGGTTTCAACAAAAAGTGCATATTTTCGGAAGAAAATCCTGTGCAGCTTGTCAAAATGAGAATTAATTGTTCGCTTCATTGGATTGCGCGGAAAGAAATCCACGCCGCGGCAACCTGCGCGGGCAGCGCTTAGAATGCCCAGGTGCCGTTTCTGAAAATCGGAACGGTCCTGCCGTCTTCGCAGGTCGCGTCGATGGAAAGGTCTTCTGTGCCGATCATGAAGTCCTCGTGGATGATGGAATCGTTGACGCCGACGGTACGAAGATAGCAAGGCACCCACTTCGTCCGGCGGCACTTCATCAGCGAGGGGTGATATCTCCACCAAGTTGCCTTTGATGGACAATCCGACTTTGACGCTTGGTGGCTTGGGCGCGATCAGCCGGTCAAAAGCCGGTGTGGTGAAGACCTCCCCCACTTCCTTTAGTGCCGGCAATCCCTCGTCAAAGAGACGAACGATCTGCGTGGTGTCATCGCGATCGATAGTGGCCGCATCAGACACGAATTTTTTGGTGGCCTTTCGCGCGGCCGGCGTTCGGAACCCATTCACCGTCTGATGAGCGGCGGCCGCAACGCGCTTGCGCTGGTCAGGCATGGTAAAGAATTCACGCACTACATCAATCGCAAGATGCTCAGCGTCGAAATCACGCCCAATCACGCCCCGAGACAAGGGGATGGAACGCTCGCCCTCAGCATGCACCGTCGGGCCATCGGGTAGCAACGGGACAATGGCATCGCCGTAGCGTGCCTTGACCTCGCATTGCACACCATGCTCATCACGATCCAGATAAAACTGGAGGCTGCATTCCGTAGGACTTAATTCAGCCAGCTCGCGAGGAATCTCACTGGCCTCCAACAGTCCGGCACCAACCAGCTGAGGCAATAGCGTGCGTGCGAATAGGGCGATGTCATCGCCGGCAATGACCTGTCCCTCGCCATCGGGTTCAAACAGGTCTCCCAATAGTCCTCGCAACGGAATCAATCGTTTCGGGCAACGGACGAATCGGCATCCTGCTGCGCTTTTACGCTGAGAGCCCGCCACCATGGCGGATACCGCACCGGCCGGATTAGTGGAGGCGAGCAACAGCCATACATTCTTGCCGCCGTCAATCACGGTTTCCACCGCTGGCACTCCGGTAAGCAGGTATCCGGCATCCGGACCATACGTATTGAAATCACGCCGCGCAATGCGCATGAGAAAATCTGGCTCGCCACCATCAACTGGCACCGATGCAGGCTGCCCGGAGAACCATGTGTTCAGCACGAGCTGTACGCCTCTGCCCTCACGTACGGACAGCAACCGGGCCACTTCCGGTGCTGAAAGCGTCAGATGACGGTCGATGGCGATATGCCCGTAATACCTGTCCTGCTGCTCGGCCGCACGACGCACGGCCATCGCATCATCAAGGACGTCCAGCAGGGGGCGCGAATCATCATCGAGCATATCCGGCGTATGAATAAAGGCAAGCTTCTGCCCATAATCCGCATAGTCGCCGTTCGCCATGGCAAGCACAAATTGCGGAATCGATTTCAGCACATAGCTGGACCCATTGGAAGCCGAGCCGATCTTGAACTCCACGCTCCACACGCCGTCGATGAAACTCAATATCGGGACAAGCTGCACCTGCCCCAAGCCCACAGTCTCGCTGTCACCCTGATACCCGCCGCCTCGGGTGCCGGCACGAGAGCCGTATCCGCTTTTTGTACGCCGAGCATTTGCACCGTTTTTCCCTTGCGTGGCATCAAACCGACGCATAACCGCATTGCGACGACGAATTTTGGCTTGAGCGTCTTGCCTATCGGCGTGCTCCATATAGTCAATCAGCGTCCGAGACGGTCGTGCGGCCCCGGCACGGTAGCCTTCAAAACGCTGCGGATCATCGCAGAATATGAAGGCGAGCGCAATCATGTGCTTGCACATGCCATAGCCACGGCCGTAAGCCGGGCATGAGCACTTGCCACCGACGGCTTCTCCCGTATCGAGGTCGAATTGCACGCTGGTACGATACCTACTCGATGGGCTGGTGGTGCCACGTAGAATACCGTCAAGCTCGGCATACCCGGTTCGATGATTTTCGCTGTATACCGGATTGATAACCATGGTGGCCGCTTTGCGCGCAATGCTACGGGCACGAGCGAGCACGGCATTCGACGATGACGATTCCACATCGTTGCGTAACGCAAGGATAGGGACGGCATGGGCTTCGGCACGCTTCGCAGACCCGGCGAAATGGCCTTCGTCCTCATCGTCGAACCATACGGAACGTCCTTGCCTGAAACGATAGGGCATCACCGCATCGGCGGCGGACAAACTGTCCGTTCCACCAAACGTTACGTCTCTGCTGCCGGCCGCGCCTGAGCTACCAAGTATTCCACCCGTCTCACCAGAAATGCCGCCTACTCCGCCGCTTTTACCGGCATAGATGCCCCTGCCCCCATTAGTGTCATCAGTGTCATCTATGTCATACCGACCGTCGTCGTAATCGGCATCTTCGTCGTCTCCTCTTTTCCAAGGATTGCGACGACGCAACGCATGGCCCCAGGAAACGCCGGAATCATCATCCTCATAAGGCAGGAGGCCATCGTCATCCGCATTATCGGGAACATGGCCAAACACACCATACCCTTTGCTCATGGGCGAGCCTCCTTTCCAGCGAATGTATTTCAACCCAACGTTTCCATCCTAGACGAAGCGCGCGGTAGCCTTAATGTATGGATGCAGACAAGCCGGCGCAACGCAAATCCTATGCAGGGAACACCACCCTCGAAATCTTCGAGGTGCTGTGGCGTCACAGTTACTTTGGGCATGGCCTGACCGTGCGGCAAATACTCGATGAGCTTGCCCGTAAACACCAGCTGGAAGATCCAAGCGAGCTGCCGACCGAGAAGACCATACGAAACCAGCTCAAAAAGCTGACCTCCACGGAATTTCTCGGCAGACATATCGGGCATCTCACCGAAAGCGACCTTGCCGGCATCGAATGCAAGAATCCACAACCCGGCTGGTATCTTGATGCATTCCTGTCCACTGCCGAAATGCGACTGCTACTAGACAGTCTTACCCTATCTCGCATCAGCCTCGACACCATGGACGACCTCATCGGTAAAATCCGCGAGCTCGCAGGCGCCGCCGGGCAGGCAGTAGGCTACCTGGACCATGTGGCCACCTACACGCATATCAACGGTGAGTTCCTATCCACTATCGACCAGCTGAATCAAGCCATCGAAGAAGGCCACGGCGTAACCTTCCAATACCGTGATTACGGACCGGATGGCACCTTGATACCGCATAAAAGCCGTACGGGTGCAGGCCGAATTACCTACACCGCCGACCCTTACCAGATGGTGTACAAGAACGGACGCTATTACCTCATCTGCCACCTGCATGGCGAAGACAACCTCCGCATTTTCGTGGTCAACCGAATCGCCAACGTCAGCGCCAAAGGCAGGAACGGCACAGTGCCACTGGAAAAACCAGCACCAGCTGATTTTGACGCAGTGAACTTCATGCGCCACCGTCCATACCCCGTAGCCGATGCCCCGATTCGCATCCGCATGGCCGTACGAGACGAATCCATGCTCAACAACGTGTTCGAATGGTTCGACGACCCTCAAATCAAACATTCACCGGACGGCACACAGTTCGAAGTCATCGTCGATGCTCCCGAACGCGCTGTGTTCTGGTGGGCATTGCAGTATTCCTGGGATGGCCGCGTAGTGATTCTTGAGCCCGATTCGCTCAAGCGCAAACTCTATGATGCCGGGCGTCGCATGGCCACAGCCTATGCTCCCGAATGATGCAACATCACATCGCACACCTCCTTGTCGAGTTGTTCACCAGCGAATTTCACCGGAGAACCTATCATCCCATCGCCAATCACACTCGGTAATTTTTTACCGGGAAATACGATTTCAAGCCATTTCGCGGGCATCGTCCCTCACCTAGGCGCACATAAGGCTAAGGTGGGAATCATTAATCGCATCGCGCGTCCACAAGCGTGCACTAGCGCGTACAACAATAAGGAGCAACTATGAGCGAAGAGCGTACCGCATGGGGCTGGGGTCTGGCCAGCGTAGACGCCGCCGGCACCACCCTGGACGTCTGGTACCCCGAACTGAATCTCGGTGAGGCACCGGCCGAGTCCGATCGCCCGAACCACAATTTCGGTACTTTGGCTCACGATGAGGCCGACGCCCGTGGCATTCGCCGCGTGCCGGTATTCGTCGTCAGCCAGTTGGACGAGCCGATCAGTAATGCCGCGGACGCTTACCTGAAGCTCCATTTGATGAGCATGCGCATGGCCAAGCCGAACACGCTGAACCTCGACGGCATCTTCGCCCAGCTCGCCAATGTGGTGTGGACCAACTACGGCCCCTTCGCCGTTGAAGACTTCACGCTGCGCAAGGCCGACGTCGAACGCGCCTCCACCGAAGCCGCTCTCGCTTTCGCCTCCCAGGCCGGACTGCCTGCCGCAGCTCCTGCCGCCACTGTCAACGTGTTCGGTGTGGATAAGTTCCCGCGCATGATCGATTACGTAGTGCCCACCGGCGTGCGCCTCGGCGACGCCGACCGCGTGCGCCTCGGCGCTTACTTGTCTTCCGGCACCACCGTGATGCACGCCGGATTCGTGAACTTCAATGCCGGCACGCTCGGCGTCTCCATGGTCGAAGGCCGTGTTTCGCAAGGCGTGGTCGTGGGTGACGGTTCCGACATCGGCGGCGGTGCCTCCATCATGGGCACCTTGTCCGGTGGCGGCAAGCTGCGCAATTCCATCGGCGAGCACTCGCTGCTCGGCGCCAACGCCGGTATCGGCATCTCTCTGGGCGATAACTGCACCGTCGAAGCCGGTCTGTACATCACCGCCGGCACTAAGATCACCATCTGGGACAAGGCCAAGGCCGCCGCTGGCGAACCGCTGGAAGTGGTCAAGGGTGCTGAGCTCTCCGGCAAAGACAACATTCTGTTTATCCGCAACTCGGTGAACGGCCGCATCGAAGCCCGCTACCGCAAGGTGGGAATTGAGCTCAACGCCAAGCTGCACAAGAACTGAAATTGAAATAATGGAGCGTTATCTTCGTTGCCCCTCGGTCGACGTACCTTCGTACGCCTTCCCTCGGTGCGCCTCGATACCGCACACATTATTTCAATTTCAGAACTAGCCCTGCTAGTTCTTATGCAGCCGTCGCAGCATAGCTGGTTTGCGCTGTACATATAGAAAGCGCCTCACTGGAATCTCCAGCGAAGCGCTTTCTCAAACCAACAATCACCGCTCGTCCATCGGCACGAAATCGCGCTCGACCGGACCGGTGTAGACCTGGCGTGGGCGGCCGATCTTGGTATTCGGGTCGGCCAACATCTCACGGTACTGCGCAATCCAACCGGGAATGCGGCCCAGCGCGAACAGCGTGGTGAACATGGCCGGATCGAAGCCGATCGCCCGATAAATCAAGCCCGTGTAGAAGTCGACGTTCGGATACAGGTTGCGCGATACGAAATATTCGTCATTCAGCGCAATATCTTCAAGCTCGGTGGCCACGGCGAACAGCGCGCGCTCGTCAGACGGCAGCTTCTGCGTATCTTCGCGCTCCATGATCTTTTCCAGATACTTCCTGGCAATCGCCGCGCGCGGATCATACGACTTGTATACACGGTGGCCAAGGCCGGAAATCTTCTGGCCATTCTCCTTGGCATCACGCACGAACTCGGCCACAGACTTGCCGGAATCACGAATCGCCTTCAATTGGCGCAGTACGGCCTCATTCGCACCACCATGCAACGGACCGGACAGCGCATTGACGCCAGCGGCCACCGCCGAATACAGGTTGGCGTGGGCGGAACCGGCGATACGCACCACCGAGGTCGAGCAGTTCTGCTCATGGTCGGCATGAATAATCAACAAACGACCCAAAGCATGCACATACAGCGGGTCGGATTCAAACGGCTCGTACGGCACAGCGAAGCACATGCGCAGGAAGTCGTCCACATAGCCGCGCGCGTAATCGGGGTACAGCATCGGCTCATCGCGACGACGGCGGAAGATGTACGACACAATCGTACGGGCCTTGGCCATGATGATCTTGGCGGCCTCATCAAGCTGGTCGTTGTCAGAAATATCGGTGGTGTCCGGGTAGAACGTGGCCAGCGCATTGATGGCGGAGGCAAGCACGCTCATCGGGTGAGCGGAGCGCGGGAACGAACCCATGAAGGTACGGAAGTCTTCGCCAACCATCGTCTTGTGATTGATGTCCGCACAGAACTGCTCATACTCAGCCCTGCTCGGCAGCTCGCCGTGGCGCAGCAGCCACGCCACCTCCAGAAAATCGGAGTTCTCGCACAGTTGCTCGATGGGGTAACCGCAGTAGCGCAAAATCGAATGCTTGCCGTCGATGTAGGTGATTTTCGATTCGCACTGCGCGGTGGTGAGGAATCCGGGATCAAGCGTTACCCAGCCATCGTTGCGCAGTTTGGAAACGACGATGCCATCCGGCCCTGCACTAGCCTTAACCACGGGCAGGTTGAACTTGTTCGAATCGACATCAAGTTGTGCCGTTGCCATTCGCGCACCTTCCTCTTCATGAACCACTTACCCCAAACATTAACGTTCACGCGTTCGCGAACACTAGTGTTCGGTACTCTATGTCTTCTGTGTTACCGCTGGCGAATGCCGGTCGATACACGAAAGCCGAAGTGCGCTCATGCTATCAAAGCAAACGCACTTCGGCTTGTTACGTCTCGAATTCGCGGGAAAACCGCGAACAGACGGACGGCTAATGAGACGCTGATCGCCCATCACAGGCCAATCAGGCACCTACCATACGCCAAACGCCGATCAGAGGTTGGTGCGATCGGTGAAGACGATCGGGCCGTTCTCGGTGATGGCGATGGTGTGCTCGGAGTGGGCGCCGCGCGAGCCGTCGGAGGCACGCAGGGTCCAGCCGTCCTTCGGATCCTGGAAGATCTCGTCGGTGGTCTTGAGGAACCACGGTTCGATGGCGATGACCAGGCCTTCGCGCAGCTTGTAGCCGTGGTGGGCGCGGCCGTCGTTCGGCACGTGCGGGTCGCCGTGCATGATGTGGCCCACGCCGTGACCGCCGAACTCGAGGTTGATCGGGTAGCCGTATTCGCGCGCGACGTCGCCGATGGTGTTGGAGATGTCGCCGAGACGGTTGCCGGGCTTGGCCACGTCGATGGCGGCGGCGAGCGCTTCCTCAGTGCACTTGATGATGCGCAGGTCTTCGGGGTCCGGGTCTTTGCCGACCACGAAGCTGACGGCGGAATCGGCCACCCAGCCGTCCACAGAGATGGCGAGATCGAGGGAGACGAGGTCGCCGTCCTTCAGGCTGTAGTCGTACGGCACGCCGTGCAGCACGGCGTCGTTGACGGAGGTGCAGATGTAGTGGGCGAACGGGCCGGTGCCGAAGTCAGGAGCGTAGTCAACATAGCAGGATTCGGCGCCCTTGCGGTCCACGATCTTCTTGTGGACGAACTCGTCGATTTCGAGCAGGTTGGTACCAACTTTGGTGGTCTCCTGCAGTTCCTTCAGAATGCCGCCGACAAAACGACCAGCCGGCTTCATTTCCTCGATTTCACGAGGGGTTTTCAGTTCGATCATGAGATTCTTTCTACCTTGTTGAGACTTGTTCTCAACTCTAGACCAGCCCGAGGTCAACCGCCAGAAGCCTACCTGAAATCCACTCGCAGCCCATTAATGGCCAAGGCCGAGAAAAAGCGCCCGGCAGCACATAGCCTGCACGGGCGCTTTGGATTGATTGTCTGGGGACTGGTTGCATGAAGCGTGAGATTACTTGCGACGCTTGCCGAAAGTGAACGCGCGAATCACTGAAGTAATCCCCATCACCACCATGGCGCATCCGCCGAAGATAATCATGAATACGGCGGAGCTCAGCGGGCTCATCAGCACCACGAAGCCGGCGATAATCGAGATGATGGCATAGGCGATGGCCCAGCCGGAATGCGGGATACGCCACGATTCAACCAGCGACAGCACGCCTTCCATAATCCATCCGAAACCGACCATCAAAGTAATGAGTAATGCCAGCGTCTGACCGGTCATGCCGTAGTTGCGCACAACCACCACGCCGCCAAAGGTCAGCAGAATGCCGACGAACACGTCCAGCACACGCCAGCCGCCCGGCAGACCCGGCTCCACGAGAGCGCTGACGATGCGCACCACGCCGGAAATCACGAAATACACGCCGAGCAACAATGCGGCCAAAGCCAGCGTCTTGTTCGGCACCAGCAACAGCGCAGCGCCCAAGGCGATGGCGGCCACGCCCACCACGCCGTAAATGATGCGAATCTTGGTCTTGGCTTTTTCCGGCAGCCATTCCTCGATCAGGCGGAATGGACTGAAATTGCCGACATACCAGTTGGTCTGCTGCCAGCCGGGTTGACTTTGATCGCCCCATGGACCATTCGGCTGCCCGCCCGCTTGGCTATTCGATTGGCCGTCCGCCTGATACCGCCGACCGTCCGGCCCCCATGCCGGCTGGCCGTTCGGGCCATAGTTCGGATTGTAGGCGTACGGGCCGTAGTACGGGTTCTGGTTCGGTTCGCCTTGTGGCTGGCCGTTCTGCGCATGCTGATTCTGAGTGTCTTGCGCTCCCGGCGCACCTTGCGGAGGATATTGGCCGCCATGATTGCTGTCATACGCACCATACTGCGGTTGGCCCGGTTGACCCGCCGGATTCGGCTGGTTCGGCTGGCTCTGGTTGGGCTGGCCCGTCTGGCCATTCCACTGGTCCTCGTTCGGATTGCTCATCGTAACTCCTTAGCTCAAGGTCCATGTTCAGATTCCACATACTATGATAGACAAGTTGTCTAATTTGAACCATCACCACAATTAGGCAATCTGTCTAGTTCACTGACAGCGCAATGCCCATAACGCAATATCTGCACCATCAACGCTTCTCCCCCGCCGCGATTAGGCTTAGGGCCATGACCAACGAAACCGAAACGCTGACGTCGGGCATCGACCCGGCATCGTTCTCCTCCGTCATCAAGCCGACCAACGACCTGTTCCGCTACGTGAATGGCCCATGGATCGACACCTACCGATTGCCCGACGATCGTTCGCGCTACGGCTCCTTCGACAAGCTTGCCGAAGACGCCGAAAACCAAGTACGCGACATCCTCGACGCCGACGACTGCCCGGCTGTCAAGTCTGAGGCCCTGTACCGCTCATTCCTCAACACCGACGCCATAGAGGCCGCCGGGCTTGACCCAATCCGCGACGAGCTTGACCTCATCGATTCCGCCATCGACAAGGCCGCACTCACGCGCGTGCTCGGCACGATCAACCCAGCCGGCGGCCCCGATCTGTTCGGCTTGGCCGTTTACGGCGACCCGGGCGACCCGGACCGCAACATCGCCCACCTTGAGCAGGCCGGCCTTTGTCTGCCGGATGAAGCCTACTATCGCGAGGATCACTACGCTCCCGTGCGCGAAGCATACGTGGCGATGGTCGCCACCCAGCTGGTGAACGCCGGATACGCGCCCGCCGCCGAGTCCAACGGTGGCGATGAGCTGCCGTCCAACACCGGCGATGACGAGAGCAACGCTCCCGCCACGGTTCCCAGCGAAGCCGCGCTCGGCATGGCCCGCCACTTCCTTGCCGTGGAAACCAAGATCGCCGCCAACCATTGGGACAATGTGGCCACGCGCGACTCGGTGAAGACCTACAACCCCACCGATTACGCCGATCTGGCCGCCACGCTGAAAAACTTCGATCTCGGTTCTTGGATCGACGCTTGGCAGACCGCTTATGACGCCACCGAAGCCGCCAAGGCTCAGCCGATTGATTTCAAGTCTGTGTTCGCGCGCGTCATTGTGCACGAGCCGAGCTTCCTCACTGGTCTTGATGCGTTCTGGGCCGAGGCCGATCTGGCCGACCTTAAGCTGTGGGCCCGTGTTCACATGATTCTGGGCTTCGCCTCCTCCCTGTCTCGCGACTTCGACACCACCAACTTTGACTTCTACGGCAAGGTGCTCTCCGGTGCCAAGAAGCAGCGCGATCGTTGGAAGCGCGCGGTGAGCCTGGTCAACGGCATTTGTGGTGAAGATGTGGGCCGCGAATACGTGCGCCTGCACTTCCCCGAAAGCTCGAAGCGCCGCATGGAAGAGCTGGTCGCCAATCTGATTGACGCCTACCGCGTGTCCATCACCAATTCCGATTGGCTGGGCGAGGACACCAAGGCCAAGGCTCTGGAGAAGATCTCCAAGTTCACGCCGAAGATCGGCTACACCAACCACTGGCGCGATTATTCGGCGCTGAGTGTTTCCGCGGATGCGCTGCCCGCCGAGAACGCCAAGGCCGCGAACCTGTACGAGACCGGCTATCAGCTGGCCAAGGTCGGCAAGTCGGTCGACAAGGACGAATGGCTGATGAATCCGCAGACGGTGAACGCCTACTACGAGCCGAGCATGAACGTCATCGTGTTCCCGGCCGCGATTCTGCAGCCCCCGTTCTTCGACCCGAAGGCCGAGGATGCGGCGAATTATGGCGGCATCGGCGCAGTGATCGGCCACGAGATCGGCCATGGCTTCGACGATCAGGGTTCGCAGTACGACGGCGACGGCAAGCTCAACAACTGGTGGACCGACGAGGATCGCAAGAACTTCGAGGCCCGTACCGGCGCATTGATCGCCCAGTACAACAGCTTTGTGCCGCTGCAGCTGGCCGAGAAGTACGCTGACGAGCCTGATAAGGCACCGCACGTGAACGGCGCGCTGACCATCGGCGAGAATATCGGCGATTTGGGCGGCGTGAACATCGCGCTCAAGGCGTATGCATTCGCGCTCGGCAAGGCGGCAGGTAAGTCCGACGCCAAAGAAGACGGCTCCCCCGCCGCCATCAAGGCACTGCTCGATACCGCCCCCGAAATGGACGGATTCACCGGCCTGCAGCGCTTCTTCCTGAGCTACGCCTCCATCTGGCGCACCAAGAACCGCGACGAGCTGGCCGAACAGTACCTGCAGATCGACCCGCATTCTCCGGCCGAATTCCGCACCAACGGCATCGCCAGCAACGTGGACCTCTTCTACGATGCCTTTGGCGTGACCGAAGGCGACGCCATGTGGCTCGCGCCCAAGGACCGTGTGCGTATTTGGTAATCCCCGTTATGTAAAGGAAAACCGCTGTGTTTGCCTCGATTACAGGCGAACACAGCGGTTTTTCATGATGTATGGTTGGCACTCAGAATTCGGAATCACTGGGATTGGAAGATTCGGCGAAACCGTCGACGTAGGTTTGTTGGGCCACGGGCTGTGGTTGATTGGTGTCGGCGTCCGGTTGCGACATGACGGCATCGGCCACGGCCGCGGACTCGGTTGATGGCGACGGCGATTGGCCGGAATCGGAGGTGACCCCAAATTCGACGGGGCCAGATTCCGACGAGGTCGCATACGGGTCAATACCCACACCGGATGCGGCACCGCCCGCGCCATATTGCGTTGGCCTAACGTACGGCGACGATGCTCGTTGCCCGTTTCCGCCATCCATACCTTCGACGGCACCGTTGGCATTGCCGTTACCGTTGCCACCATTGCCTCCGTTCCCATTACCGGCACGCTGTGGCTTGATCAGCGACGTGGTGCCGAAGGTCAGGTCATGCCCAATGTTGGTGGCTTCGAGAACGGTTCTACTGCGCGGTTCGCCTTGCTCATTGGTCCACTGCTCGGTGATGAGTGAGCCGACCACAATGATGCGGTCACCGCGGCGAACCGAACTGGCGGCGTTCACGGCCAAAGCACGGAACGCTTTGACGCCCACCCATGCGGTTCCGTAATCCTCCCATTGTCTGGTAGTCGGGTTGAGTCGACTGCGCGTGCTGCCCATACGGAATGTCAGCACGCGGAAGCTCTCGGTTCCGCCTAGTGTCGGATCACCGGCCACAAAGCCGGTGACGGTCACTGCTGCTTGTTGATTTGCCATGATCGGTCCTTTCCTCAGCCTGCTGGCCTGTTGTTTGGATGTGGACCGCCGGAGCCTGTCTCCGGCTTCATTGCCGGCTTGCACGCCCCAGCGGTACCTCCACTGTGAGGCATGACGTTTGAAGTGCACAAGGGCAACTGGCAAATGTGGATACTGTGACGCAGTTGAATTTTTAAGAATGTGGATAAGTTTCGGTTATCCACAGCAAAGCGCCATTCTGCGACTGGGCAGAATGGCGCTTGATGCGATTAACGCCGAGGCTGAGTAAGTGGGACTCAACTGAGGGCGGCGAAGCGCTCGGCGAGCGCGTCGGCGGCTTCGGCGGCGGGCACGGCGACCTTGTTTTCGCCGTTGCGGTCGCGCAGTTCGATGGTGCCGTCGTTGACGTAATCGCGGCCGACCACGGCGACCAGCGGCACGCCGATCAGCTCGGCATCCTTGAACTTGACGCCCGGAGACACCTTCTTGCGGTCATCGTAAATAACCTCAAGGCCCTTGGCTTCAAGCTCGGCGACCAGCTTCTCGGCACCTTCAAACGCCACGGCGTCCTTGCCGGTGGCCACCACGTGCACGGCAGCCGGGGCAATCACGGACGGCCAAGCCAAGCCGGCTTCGTCGTGGTGTGTTTCGGCGATGCAGGCCAGCACGCGGGAAACACCGATGCCATAGCAGCCCATCCACACCGGCACGGCCTTGCCGTTCTGGTCGAGCACCTTCAGGTCCAGTGCCTTGGAGTACTTGAGACCCAGCTGGAACACCTGACCGATTTCCACACCACGCTCGAAGCTCAACGGACCGGAACCATCCGGGCTCATGTCGCCGTGGCGAACCTCAACGGCTTCCACCACGCCGTCGACCTTGAAGTCACGGCCGTACACCAGGTTGTAGTAGTCGACCTCGTTCTCATCGGCACCAGTGAACCAAGCGGAACCCTTGACCACGTGCGCGTCGATCAGGTAGCGAACCGGGTTCTTCACGCCAGCAGCCTCGGCCTGCGGGCCAAGCACCATCGGTCCGATGTAACCGGGCACCAGTTCGGGGTGCTGCTTCAGGTCTTCCTCAGTGGCTTCCTCAAGTTCGGCGGGCGCGAACTGGGCTTCCAGTCGCTTCATATCCACCGTACGGTCGCCGGGCACGCCGACGACAATCACTTCACGCCACGGCTCGTCATGCTCTTCATCCTCAGGGTGCTTGACGGTGATCACCACGTTCTTGAGGATGTCGGAAGCCTGCCATTCACGGCCATCAGTACGCGGGTGGTCGGCGTTGGCACGCTCGATCATGTTATCGATGGTCTTGGCATCCGGGGTGGCTTCCTTGGAAGCGGCGGGAGTGGTGGAAGCATCGATTTCCGGTAGTTCCGGAGTGCTCAGGGCCTCCACATTCCATGCCTTGCCGGAAGGTGCCAGCGCGAAGGTATCTTCGCCGATCGGCATCGGAGCCAGGAACTCCTCGGATGCGGAGCCGCCCATCGGGCCGGACATGGCGAACACAGGTACGTACTTCAGGTCAAGACGCTGGAAGATACGCTCGTAAGCGCCGCGCTCGTCATAGTAGGCCTTGCGCATGCCTTCTTCATCGATGGTGAAGGAGTAGGCGTCCTTCATGACGAATTCACGACCACGGATCAGGCCGGCGCGCGGACGGAACTCGTCGCGGTACTTGGTCTGGATCTGGTACAGGGTGACGGGCAGGTCCTTGTAAGAGGAGTACATGTCCTTGACCAGAAGGGTGAACATCTCCTCGTGGGTGGGGGCCAGCAGGTAATCGGCCTCGTGGCGATCCTTCAAACGGAAGATGTTATCGCCGTACTCCTCCCAGCGATGGGTGGCCTCGTAGGGTTCGCGCGGCAGCAGGGCCGGGAAGTGCACTTCCTGGGCGCCGATGCCGTTGATCTCCTCGCGGATGATGGCCTCGATCTTGTTCAGCACGCGCAGACCGAGCGGCAGCCAGGTCCAGATACCGGGTGCGGCCTTGCGGATATAGCCGGCGCGCTGCAGCAGCTTGGCTGAATCGACATCGGCATCAGCGGGGTCCTCGCGCAGGGTGCGCAGGAACATGGTTGACATACGAAGGGTATTGGAAGTCATGTGTTCCACGATATTCGCGTGAACCGACAAGCCTGCATATGTCGGCTGCTCAACCTTCCGCGCTGTACCAACGCACAGGAATCACGGATAACTCATGCAGGATTCATCATCTTGGTTTTCAGCCCTCGCCATGCGCCAATGAAATGGCAATGAAGGGGCAGGGGCATACAATGGCGCAACCGCAATATTCTCCATTCCAGCCACAACCTGAGCCGGAACATCCGCCGATAAACAGTCAGACACAGCCGTCGCCATATTTTTCACCGCAGACGCAATTGGCACAACAATCAGTGCCGCAATCCGCGCCGCAACCTCTGCCGCCAACCGCGCAAGGGCCATTCCCGCAGCGGCCATCACAGCTAAATCAGCCAAATCAACCCAAGCATTCCAGCATTCAAAATTAGCATTCACCCTTCTTGATAAGCTTGTGATCATCACCATCGCACCCGAACAATAGCTGGGAATTAGCATTCACCCTTCTTGATAAGCTTGATCTTGAAATACTTGCGTTGCACGTCCTGCTGGGAATTAGCATTCACCCTTCTTGATAAGCTTGGTTTGCAGGAACGGAATCTGCACTTCTAGCTGGGAATTAGCATTCACCCTTCTTGATAAGCTTGTACTGCGACCAATGCGGCACGGAAACCAGCTGGGAATTAGCATTCACCCTTCTTGATAAGCTTGGTTCGCCAACATGCCATGCCACGTGCGACGCTGGGAATTAGCATTCACCCTTCTTGATAAGCTTGAGCCGCGATAACAAGATTCTTCGCCGCGTGCTGGGAATTAGCATTCACCCTTCTTGATAAGCTTGCGACAGCTGGATGCAGAACGGAGGCAAGGCTGGGAATTAGCATTCACCCTTCTTGATAAGCTTGAGTTGTTCCCAGTTGTTCCCGGAACAACGCTGGGAATTAGCATTCACCCTTCTTGATAAGCTTGTGAAGGCCCGCAAGGAGGAGTTGCAGGAGCTGGGAATTAGCATTCACCCTTCTTGATAAGCTTGATACCCGGGATATTCGCGTTGCAATCGGTGCTGGGAATTAGCATTCACCCTTCTTGATAAGCTTGGGCATCACACTCACCCCACTGGGGAACGGCTGGGAATTAGCATTCACCCTTCTTGATAAGCTTGGGCATGAGGTGATGGACGCGGTCATGGAGCTGGGAATTAGCATTCACCCTTCTTGATAAGCTTGAGAAACCGAGGTACAGAGATGGACGACGAGCTGGGAATTAGCATTCACCCTTCTTGATAAGCTTGGACATGAATATCAGGACAATAATACTGTGCTGGGAATTAGCATTCACCCTTCTTGATAAGCTTGAGGCCGGATGGCAGGAGGCGCTCGACCTGCTGGGAATTAGCATTCACCCTTCTTGATAAGCTTGTTCTGCGCCGGACGCCCAACACCACCAAGCTGGGAATTAGCATTCACCCTTCTTGATAAGCTTGTACAAGGTCAAGGACCCCATCATGTACGGCTGGGAATTAGCATTCACCCTTCTTGATAAGCTTGTCGACGCCAAGGGGCAGCAACTGGGAGAGCTGGGAATTAGCATTCACCCTTCTTGATAAGCTTGATTGAAAACTATTATGACCGATTACAACGCTGGGAATTAGCATTCACCCTTCTTGATAAGCTTGACCAGACACGCAACCCTACCGGCCTCGGGCTGGGAATTAGCATTCACCCTTCTTGATAAGCTTGAATCTAATGTGCTTTTTGAGCGTAAACAGCTGGGAATTAGCATTCACCCTTCTTGATAAGCTTGCCACTGATGAAAGACACGGACAAGCTCACGCTGGGAATTAGCATTCACCCTTCTTGATAAGCTTGGATGATTTGCGACTCTTCATCATGAGGCGCTGGGAATTAGCATTCACCCTTCTTGATAAGCTTGCGCCGCTGGAAATCAGGTCGCGGGCCTCGCTGGGAATTAGCATTCACCCTTCTTGATAAGCTTGCCTGAGACTGGCGAGCGCTCTTTTAATGGCTGGGAATTAGCATTCACCCTTCTTGATAAGCTTGGTATCCGCTTGCGCCTGATTGGCGTGAGGCTGGGAATTAGCATTCACCCTTCTTGATAAGCTTGGGCCGCTAGAACAGCCTTCCGGCGTTCCGCTGGGAATTAGCATTCACCCTTCTTGATAAGCTTGGGACGTGGCCGCGCTTCCCTTGTCGGGTGCTGGGAATTAGCATTCACCCTTCTTGATAAGCTTGACTAAGACGATTGTGCCGCCCGATTACGGCTGGGAATTAGCATTCACCCTTCTTGATAAGCTTGACGCTACGATAAATGCCCTGCGACTGACGCTGGGAATTAGCATTCACCCTTCTTGATAAGCTTGGACTATGGCGGGTTCAGCGCAAAGGTTGGCTGGGAATTAGCATTCACCCTTCTTGATAAGCTTGGGATGGCGACACGAACGGTGCGCCCAAGAGCTGGGAATTAGCATTCACCCTTCTTGATAAGCTTGTCTTCAGTCAAAACATTGTTCTTCGTCAGCTGGGAATTAGCATTCACCCTTCTTGATAAGCTTGGACATGATATGCGGATAATACGCAAACAGCTGGGAATTAGCATTCACCCTTCTTGATAAGCTTGTCAAGCGCCGTAACCTCACCTCCAAGGTAGCTGGGAATTAGCATTCACCCTTCTTGATAAGCTTGGAACAATTGCGCGAATTGGGTCGGCAAGGGCTGGGAATTAGCATTCACCCTTCTTGATAAGCTTGCACGATCGCCAATGTTCTGAACGTCGTTGCTGGGAATTAGCATTCACCCTTCTTGATAAGCTTGTTAGCGTTATCCCTAAAATCATTATTGAGCTGGGAATTAGCATTCACCCTTCTTGATAAGCTTGGTGGGTGGCGGCTGGGCCATCGCGAAGAGCTGGGAATTAGCATTCACCCTTCTTGATAAGCTTGCACCGCCGCAAGGTCAGGCTGCTTGAGACGCTGGGAATTAGCATTCACCCTTCTTGATAAGCTTGTGCTGGACGTGTGGCAGAGCTTCCAACAGCTGGGAATTAGCATTCACCCTTCTTGATAAGCTTGTTCCATGTGACACAATTCTTATTTAAATGCTGGGAATTAGCATTCACCCTTCTTGATAAGCTTGAATTCATCACGCATGATTGACGGATACAGCTGGGAATTAGCATTCACCCTTCTTGATAAGCTTGCGAAGCCGGATATTGTCAAATCGTATACGCTGGGAATTAGCATTCACCCTTCTTGATAAGCTTGATGAACGTTTGCGCGATTATTCCACTGGGCTGGGAATTAGCATTCACCCTTCTTGATAAGCTTGATAGCCTATCAAGAAGGGCTATTTTTCAATCTTTTCAGACTCTCCTACGTTCAAAAAAGCGTGAGAAAGTCAGGCGTTTCTTCCTCAATCTCACGTTTTCCAGAAGAAAATCGGGCCGCCGTGGACCACTGATGATCGCTAATATGCAAAATTCTAACTAAGCCATTAGCTGGCAGATTGTCTTTAATCATTTTGACCGTCGCCCTATTACCCGATTGCGTAGGCGTATACCGCACATATACGGAATACTGCACCATTCCATATCCCATGTCGAGCAACATATTTCTAAAGACAGTTGCAGCATGCCGTTGCCGTTTTGTCTTGACCGGCAAATCAAACATCACCAAGCACCACATGCCGCCACTGTCCTCATCGCGTTTCATGACTCGCCTACATATTCGGGAACCTGCAACCTGTCGATTTTGCCTTCGCAATATAAACCAAATTGCTGCGCAAAATCATTCAATGAGCTCGGTATAGTCAAACCGGAACCGTTGAATTGTTGATTCACAGCATCTACCAAATGCTTCTTTACTGCCTTCTCCTGCAACGAGTCTTCATCATTCAGCAGTGAGACTCTGTAATCCACTGCCGGCCTATATACCTCCAACAGATCATCTGCAAGACAGAAATAATTGCCGCGCCCGTGATGATTCACGCCTAAAGATGGAATTAATCCTGCTGCTATCACCGCTTTAACCGCGAATCCTCGCAGCACCATATAGGCATAATCCAACTGCGCATTCCGACCATAACCCTGCCCCGGAATCCTTCTGAATTTCTCATCTTGAGGAAACATTCGCCTCCAATATTCACGTGCAGCATGACCTTCGCAATTGGAAGGATCACCCGAACGAACAGAGGCTGCAATACCTCGTAGCAAGCCTCCACCTTCGAGTTTTGATGAATCGAGGCAAGCAGCTTGTCCACGAATCTTCATCTGTACAATACGCGCCCACGCACTTTTCTTGCGAGGAAGAGACATGTTCGACTGCGCCAATTGCCGCGTGGTAACTGTGGTAGGCATGTCAGTCCATGCATGCAGCGCAGCGTCAGGAACACCACGCCAATCGCAGAGCATGACTGACACGCCATACCGTGCCATCTCATGTAATACCGCAGCCGAACATCGCACATGCAATCCCAGTAGCACTACCGCAATCTGAGCAAGTGGCACATCCACGCACTCCCCTGTATCGTTCTTGACGACTCGCATCCTTCCCCGTTCATAGGAGATGGAGCCGTCAAGATCGGTACAGTCGATTACACGCCACTGGTTTTGCATGATTCACTCATGCCTCCACTGCCATGAGCACGGCATATGGTGTGCCGACGATAATCTCGGTTCGCCAAAAGCATTGCGTCTTACGATACGAACCGCAGTCTTACTTGCTGTATTAACCGGAGGTAGCCATCCTTGTTTTGTCACAATTTTCTGGACCCCATCTGGAACAACATCGTCAGAAAACGCTTTTGCCAATCCTTCCGCAGCAAGGTATCGAGGTCTTATCCTCAACTGCGTCTGGTTAAAGAATCCATCAACAACCCAATGTTTCCATGCAAGGTTCCCTCCACTAAACTGCGAGAAGAATTGTAAATACTCGCCAATCTGACCATCAACATCGAGACTGGAAAAATCCATCTCGATTTCATCACCGACAACCAACGACCCCAAGTACTGAGCATTACCGCTTTGCAGCGCCTGCACCACCCTAGGCTCGCCATACCGCATCGAAATAGACTGCGGGGGCAACGGCACGGTAAATAAATCATCATGGCAAGCGCGTAGCAGATCAGTTTGGAATACGCGAATCATGCCATAGAAATATTTACGAACTCCCTTGGCATTCGTCTTCCAGCACCGGTACACGCGGGCATGATGAATCGCCGAACCGATATCTGCAGACCCTTCCTGCACAGCAATCTGCGCAGCTTGCGACGCGAAGAATCCCATCTCATCGTCAGCGGAATACCGAGTATCATGCACTCGTATTTCACGATGTGAATCTTCCGGCAAACCCTCTTTTTCATCATAATCCGGCAAACGCGTCAAAGCACACCACAAGGCCGGTGTAGAAGCACGTCGAATAAGATCCGCGCTCATCGCCGAGCCCAACGGCACTTTTTCGAGCGGATGAATTGTGGCATCATGTGCTATGGAATTACCAAGGACATAACGCTGCGATTGCATGACAGCAATTCGATCATTGTCCAACGCATCATTAAGCAGCTCAAGCAAAACGTCCATATTATCCAACCAAAGATGGAACGATTCATAGCGTGAAGTGCCCTCATAGGGGTATTCCTTCCATGAACGTTCGCCTGGCATGAGACCAATCAAACGCTGCGATTCTCTCAATGATTCACGTTCCATCAACGTCTGCGCAGCAGCCGTGTTCATCATCGCGATAACGGAAGCGTCCACCGCATGATGACGACGATCCAGACGAGTCTTTGATTGCTGGCCAATAAAGTGTATCTTCCCTTCAATGCCAGCTGCACGTCTTGCAGATGCCGTGACACGGCCTTGGAACACCGACACCGTGGTTTTCATTGTCTCGGCTTCAGCATCATCGATTGAAGCAGAATTCACATACTGCTTCGCATTGAAATACCAATCGATACGGCGGTGGAGTTCATCAGCCATCCAAGCCACTGATTCGATGGAACGATTATCGATGGCAGCATCATCTTCCGTTTGCTGAAGCCTTGCGATTACCGCTTGCTTGAACGCTTTCACTTCCCGAGGAGCATATGACTTGGGATTGAAAGTAAACATTGTCACACGCTTTTTAGCTTCAGCAAGGCTTACCCCTCGAGTTTGGGCATCCTCGCTCCTTGCCCAAATCGCAAATGGAGTGTTCGATTTCATACGATTGCATTCGGCACATACCGCAGCGAAATTGGTCCTCGTGTTCGTAGAGCCGACGCCTTTCCGGGGAACGATATGATCCATTTCGCACGTACGGAATGTAATCGTACGGCCGCAATACAGGCACTGTCCATTTTGACGCTGAATGGCTTCCAATCTCCGTAAATCGGATTCACGCACTTTTTCCATCTGCTCATCCGCGCGAAGCTGTTCACTCAACGAGCTGCGGAATATCGAACGCTTCTCATTGTTCTTTTCATATTCACGCTTGTCTTTGCGGGCAAAGGCAACCGACGAGAACGAAGAGCGCACATGTTCAATGTTCACTGAGACGGGATTACCCCAGCGCTGCTGACAATTCATGAGATATCGGTTGACGTTTTTCAGCACACGGTCGACCGATGGATTACCCAGAGGCTCCCCAATTGGATCTGCCGGCGGACGCCAACTATCCGTAACGTTGAACAGCGTTTTACGTGCTTCGTGCAAATCATCATCAGTAGTCAGCATCTGACGAGTGAGTTTTTGCAAAGTTTCAACACTGTATGCAGCACGACCGGAGGGGAGATCAACGGAGTCAAGTTTGGTTAACGCATCATCATCTAATCCATCGATAAATTCAATCGCAGAAGCATACGCCACGTCTTCACGCACCTTATCGATATCCACCGTATTAGACAGCAGGCGAATCATTGCCTCATGCTCATTGTCAGACGCGGATTTCCACCAGGCCACCAACGGTTTACGAATCTTGTTGTCCGACTCGTAAATACGCTGGACTGAAGTCAATCGAGGCGGACGGCTGGATATACGTTCTTCTCCATCCTCGGTCAAGCTACCCACGCCTTTCAACTGGCTCCGCTTGAAGCCGAGGAAATCGCATAAATCAGACCATGTGATATCTTCCGAAGAAGGTGACACGAGTTGGTCATAAATGCTTTGCTTCTCATCAACAGTAAGTTTGCGAAGTTCTGCGGAAGCATCCTTGATTCTTAGGTTCGTAATCACATTCGCGATACGATACTCCTGAAAAGCCAAAGAAGCCTTTAATGCCCTAGCCTGTTCAGGAGCCAGAGGATCCTGACCGACACGCTGCTCTGCCGAACCTTTAGGAGACACCGCATAAAACACACTACGGAACAGCGGCTTCCACTCATCCGCGGGCACTCTCTGGACCCTGAATATTTGCTTCAGCTCGTTAGCATTATCTTCCTGCATCAAACGTACCGGCAAATAGCCTTCCGCATCCGGTTTTTTAGAACCGGTACGCCAACGCAGTCGAGGAGCTTCCGCATATCCAGCATCCAACATCGCCACCACTAACTGCGCGGGAGTGCTCTCTTCTTCCGCAGCAGTTGCGTCATCGTTGTACGCCTTCGCTTTTTCCTTCAGTTCGCCATATTGCTTCGAATATGGATTGTCGCTGATCAGCGAGTCCACCTGACGATAAGGATTGCGCCATCCGCGATGCCTTGCCATATGTCTCAATGCGATAGAAATACTCTCACGGCGAAGTTCATCATCTTCGATGTATCGTGTAGCCAGCTCAGCCCTTACATGCCATTCTTCAAAGGGCTTATCCAAGGACTCCGGCTCAATAACGGGGTATCCAAATTTGCCGAGGAGCATATCGAGCTTGTGCAAGCGCTCACGCTTCCGACGCCTCATACGCCGCGTGCGACGAGCGACACCCGACATATTCTTTCGCGTAATCGCTTCCTTATTCTTCTGAGGATCCACACCACCATCGTGGATTACGCTTTGCGCATTCAACAGACGCACTGGACTGTTCTCATCGGACACTTCTACTGCGGCAAGGCCCACAGAATTCAAACCGACGTCAATTCCTATCCGGTAACGCTTCCCCCGCATAAAACACCTTTCACCGTAGCTACAATGCACATCATTGTCTTGAACATTGTAACTGTACGAAACAGGGCGAGCCAAATGGCTCGCCCCTAGCAGTTGCCTGCTGAGCATTCAAAGTGGCTATCAGGTCCACTCTTACTGAGAATTAGCTGTATCAGTATAGCGCAAATCCTCTTAGCGACACAACATGAATCATGTCAGAACAACGCGTCCTGGGCGAAGTCATCGTCGGGATTGGCACCGAATTCGTCCGGCTCGGCGGGTTTGAACGCGTTTGCACCTTCATCGGCCAACTGGTCGGAGGCCGCGGCCGAGGCTTCGCGCAGGTCGCCGTCGAGCACCACGGCATCGGGCGAGACGAGGAACATGCGTTCGTTGACGCCGGCCAAATAGAGGCCGCCCAGCGATTCGACTCGGGACAGCGCCACATATCCCATGCCTGGCGCGAAGGTGCGCTTCAGGTCCATGACCGCACGGTCAAGCGTCATGCCTTGCGACTTGTGGATGGTGATGCCCCACGCGCAGCGCAACGGCACCTGGAAGACGGAGGCGAGCACGGTGTCGCCGTCCATCATCTCCCATGTGGCCTGTTTCATGGTGACGATGTTGCCGTTCTCGAATTCCACGATCGGCCAGCCGCCCTTGTTCTCCTGTGCGAAGCCACGCACGGTGCCGAGCGAGCCGTTGACGTACTGGCGATCGGTGTCGTTGCGCAGGGCCATGACAGCCGCGCCTTCCTTGAGTATCAATCGCTCGGGGGCCAACATGTTCTTTTTGAGTCGGTCGACCAGGTTGGCAGGGCCTGCTGTCTCGGCGTGGAACTCGTGTGGATCAAGCATGATCTGGTTCAGGCGCATGTCGTTGAGATTGTCGGCCTGCCGGTTCACCGGGAACAGGTGGACGGCGACCTGGCCGGGCTCGGGCAGTTTGCCCAGACGAGTGACGAGCACGTCACGGTCGGACTGGGTCACGTCGCCTTCGCGAATGTCGGTGAGCACGGTCAGCAGTTCGCCGGTATCCTGACGGTGCTGTTCGGTCAGATAGCAGATCACCGGGTTGAGTTCGGGCCATACCAGCGATTCGGTGATGAAGCCTTCGGGGTTCAAGCCGGCACGGGCATACCGTTCGCGACTGGCGATGAATTCGGGCGTGGGGGCGATGAGGTCGCGGTTGCGCCCGGACACCGAAACCGGCGGCAGCTGGAAGAAGTCGCCGGACAAGACAACCTGGATGCCACCGAACGGGCGTGGATCACGGCGTACTTCGCGGCAGACTTGGTCGACCATGTCGAACAGCCAAGCGTGCAGCATGGAAACCTCGTCAATGACGAGGATGTCCGTGGCCTGAATCTTGCGTTTGCGCCGGGATTTGATGAGTTTGAGCAGGCTGGCGCTCAGGGCGGTGGCCACGCCGACGCCGCTCCACGAATGAATGGTTTGGCCGTTGATATGCGTGGAGGCGATGCCTGTGGACGCGGTGACTGCTACACTGGCGCCGTCGGCCCGAGCCTGGCGGATGAACTCGTTCAAGACATAGGTCTTACCGGCACCGGGCGCACCGGTCAGGAACACGTTCGCGCCGGCGTTCAGAATGGCCAGGGCTTCGGTTTGGCGCATATCAACCTCTCTAGACTCCCCTCAGGGAGGGGAGCCAAGTACGGCGGACTACTTATTGAGGATGCTGGTGGCTACGATGTCGGCGGCGATGGCCTTGGATGCGGCATCGTCCGGGCCGGGGGCGGGAGCCATAAACGCCTTACGGTAGTAGCGCAGCTCGTCCAAGGACTCGATGATGTCTGCGAGAGCACGATGGCCACCGTTCTTTGGCGGGCGGTTCTCGTACACGGCCGGGTACCAGCGGCGGGCGAGCTCCTTGAATGTGCTCACATCCACGCTGCGGTAATGCAGGTGGCTCATGAGGTTCGGCATGTAATGGTCGAGGAACTTCTTATCGGAGCCGATGGTGTTGCCGGCCAGCAGCGGGCGCACGCCTTCCGGCGTGAAGCGCAGCACGTATTCGGTGACCTTCTGCTCGGCCTCGGCCAGGCTCAGGCCATTCTCCCACTCGTTGATCAGGCCGGAACGGGTGTGCATCTGGCGCACGAAATCGTTCATATGGTTCACGGCCTTCTCGGACGGCTTGATGACGTAATCCACGCCCTCGTCCAGCACATTCAGGTCAAAGTCAGTGGGCACTACGGACACCTCGACGAGTTCGTCGCCGCCGAAGATATCCAAGCCCGTCATTTCGCAGTCAATCCAAATCAGGCGCGAATCCTTTGCGCTGTAAGTTTCTGCATCATGGCTGTCGACCATGGTAAGCCTCTTTTCGTCATGTCACCCGTTATTACAAGAACAGTTCAGACTATACCCCAGCGCATACAAGCTATCTCGAGCCACATACGCGAAAAGGGCCTGCATAAGCAGACCCTTTTCACAAGGAATCAACCCCTAACTAGCGCAAGCTAGCGGGCATCAACCGATCAGTTGTTGTGGAAGCCGGAGTAGTTCGGGGCTTCGGTGGTCATCACGATATCGTGCGGGTGCGATTCGCGCAGACCGGCGTCGGTGATGCGGATGAACTTGCCACGCTCCGGCATCTCGGCGATGTTGTGGGCGCCGATGTAGAACATGGACTGGTGCAGGCCACCGAGCATCTGGTAGAGCACGGCGTTCAGCGGTCCGCGGTACGGCACTTCGCCTTCCACGCCTTCCGGCACGACCTTGTCGCTGGAGGTCACGTCGGCCTGGAAGTAGCGGTCCTTGGAGTAGGACTTCTTGCCGCGCGGGGCCATGGCACCGAGGGAGCCCATGCCACGGTACAGCTTGTACTGCTTGCCGTGCAGGAGCACCTTCTCGCCCGGGGCTTCCTCACAGCCAGCGAGCGTGCCGCCGAGCATCACGGAGGAAGCGCCAGCCACGAGGGCCTTGGCGATGTCACCGGAGTAGTGGATGCCACCGTCGGCGATGCAGGGCACGCCAGCGGCACGGCAGGCCTGGGCAGCCTCGTACACGGCGGTGAGCTGCGGGACACCGACACCGGCAACGATACGGGTGGTGCAGATAGAGCCGGGGCCAATACCGACCTTGACGGCGTCCGCGCCAGCCTCAATCATGGCCTGAGCACCGGAGCGGGTGCCGACGTTGCCGCCGATGATCTGCACGCCGTCGAAGGCGGAGTCGTGCTTCAGGCGGGAAATCATGTCGAGTGCCAGACGGGCCTCACCGTTGGCGGTGTCGACCACGAGCACGTCCACGCCAGCCTCCATCAGAGCGGAGGCACGCTGCCAGGCGTCGCCGAGGAAGCCGACGCCGGCGGCCACGCGCAGACGACCCTGCTCATCCTTGGTGGCGTCCGGGTACTGCTCGGTCTTGACGAAGTCCTTGACGGTGATCAGGCCGGTCAGGTGGCCTTCCTCGTCAACGAGCGGCAGCTTCTCAACCTTGTGCTGGGCGAGCAGACGGTGAGCGTCGTCCTTGGAAATGTTGGACGGGCCAGTGACCAGGTTCTCCTTGGTCATGACATCCTTAACCTTCAGGGTGTCGTAATCCTCGGAGGCGATGAAGCGCATATCACGGTTGGTGATGATGCCGACGAGCTTGTTTTCCTTGTCCACAACCGGCAGACCGGAGATGTGGAACTTGCCGCACAGCTTGTCGAGGTCGGCCAGAGTGACCTCGGGGTTGACGGTCAGCGGGTCGGTGATCATACCGGACTCGGAACGCTTGACCACATCGACCTGAGCGGCCTGGTCGTCGATGGACAGATTGCGGTGCAGCACACCGATACCACCGTTACGAGCCATGGCGATGGCCATCTCGGACTCGGTCACGGTATCCATGGCAGCGGAGAGGACCGGGGCCTTCATCACGATCTTGCGAGTCAGATGAGTGCTGGTGTCCACTTCGGAGGGAATGACATCCGTCTCGTTCGGCAGCAGCAACACATCATCATAAGCAAGGCCGAGCTTGGCGAAAATCGGAGGAAGGGGAGCATACGCCGATTGGGCGTTCAATTCATCGAGGTTTGTAGCCATACAAACACTATATGAACACGCGCTGACCTTCACGACACACGCTTGTGAGCGCTCACTTATCCGCTGCCGGGTCCTGCACCTCACCCGCCTGCGAGTCCCGCGAATCCGCAGGCGAATCAGTCATCGAATCCACTGCCTGAGAGCCAATCGAATCCCGGCTCTCCCCTACTGCAGACTGCGACTTAACCGTAGCATGCTGCGCGTTCTTGCGTGCGGATTCGAGCGTCAGGTTCTCGGCTTGGATCTCGGGAATACGATGCCGCAGATAGGGGTACATCGTGGCTATGGTCAGCACCACCACGGCGATGGGCATGCCCACGGCCACATGCTGCGCTTTGAAGAACAGAATCGTCAGCGAACCGAATGCGATCAGCGCGGCCCATCCCCACAGGATCAGCACGGCGCCACGCACCGAATGCCCGATCTTCAGCATGCGATGGTGCAGGTGCATACGGTCCGGATGCATGGGCGACTGGCCTTTGGCCAAACGCCGCACAATCGCCAGACACATGTCGAGCACAGGCAGGAACAACACCAGAATCGGCAGCAGAATTGGCATGAACACCGGCAGATAGATGCTGGCATGAATCGAGGCCGGGTCAAGACGTCCGGTCATCACAATCGAAGCGCAGGTGATGAGATAGCCAAGCAGCATCGAACCGGAATCACCCATAAACAGTTTGGCGGGATGCCAATTATGCAGCAGGAAGCCCACGCAGATACCCACCATCATCACGTCGATCAGCGTGGCCAACGAAGCATAACTCGGGGAAGACCGGGCGATGATATACGAATAGGCGGCGAACGCTATGCCACCAATCGCCACGATACCGGCCGCCAGGCCATCGAGGCCATCAACGAAATTGACCGCGTTAATCGAGGCGACAATCAGGAATGCGGTGATCGCCATGGACAGACTCGGCGAGGCGGTAATCAGCGAACCGCCCAAAGGCAGTGAGATGATCTGCAATCCGCCCCAAGCCACGAATACGGAAATCAGCAGCTGACCGGCAAGTTTCAGCATCCAATCGAGATCCCACAGGTCATCGGCCATGCCCAGCAGACTGATCATGATGCCGCCGGCAAGAATCACCCACATCTGGTAATTGCCGTTGAACAATCCCGAGAGAAAAGGCAGCCGACTGGCGAATACGGTAGCCACGGCAAAACCGATCAGCATGCCAAGGCCACCCATGCGCGGCGTGGGAATGGTGTGCACGTCTCGGGCACGCACCTCGCCAACCGCACCGATTTCGATGGCGACGTGGCGAATCAGCGGAGTCACCAGCCAGGTGACGCCACCGGCGATGGCGGCAATCAGTAGGTAGATTCTCATGCGCCGAGTCCACCGCCGTTGAGGTGGAGGGCCTTGCGAATCACGTTTTGGGCGATGACGCCTTCACGCAGGATCTCGATGCCGTCGCGCGCGTACGGATCGGCTTTGACGACGGTGCTGGAGACATGGCCTTGGGTGGGACCGCCGTCCAGATACAGGTCGACTTCGCTGCCGAACGCGTCAACCGCCTCCTGGACGGTCTGCGCGCTTTCGTCGCCGGAACGGTTGGCGCTGGACGCGGCCAGCGGGCCAGTCGCCTTGAGAATCGCGAGGCACAGCGCCGAATTGGGGATGCGGATGCCTTGCGTGCCGGGGCGACCATCGGCGGTGTCGGCCAAAGTCTCCAACGTGCAGTCGGGCCGGGCTACGGCAATCGGCGAGAACGCGCCAGGCAGAAACGCCGCCGACAAACGATTCAGCGGGGACGGCAGGTCGAGACCGAGCTCATCAAGCTGGTCGGTGGATGCGAGCAGTACCTGCAACGCCTTATAGCGCGGGCGACGCTTGAGCCGGTAGATACGGTCGATAGCGGCCTTATTACGCGGATCGCACGCCACTCCATATACCGTATCCGTTGGAATGACGACCAATCCACCATCCCGGATGACACGCGCCGCCTGTGCCAGCGATTCATCCGTGACTTTCAGCGTTGTTCCGCCTTCCACGCTCACGCCACCTCCGTTCGCTTGTGTATTCACAATCTACCATTGCACCATTGCGCCCCGACTTGCATAGTTCATCATCGCTCGTTTGCCGTACTGCCGTTTTCCGATTCGCCCCACACGCACAGACCGTAGATACAATGAGTCCATCCATGCTCTTTCGCGAAATTACAGGAGTGTTCAATGAGCGAAATCAATGCTGAATCCACCACCATGCCTCCCGTCGAACTGCGTATGCCGCGCGCCAGCGAGCGCGAGGAGATGCTCGCCGGCAAACTGTACAATTCGGTAGACCCTGAATTGAATGCCCTGCGCGAGAAGGCCGGCGACCTGTGCGCGCGCTTCAACGCCGCGTCGCGTACCGATCATGCCGCCCGTGCCGCGATTCTCGATGAGCTGCTGCCCGGCCACGGTGCCGGCCTTGACGTGATGGGGCCGATTTTCTTCGACTATGGCTGCAACATCACCATCGGAGAGCGCGTGTTCGCCAACTTCAACTTCACTGTGCTGGATTGTTGCCCGGTGACGATTGGCGACGACGTGCTGTTCGGCCCGAACGTTTCGCTGCTGCCACCGATGCATCCGTTGCGTTGGCAGGATCGTAACGTGAGGCAGGCACCTGATGGTTCCGCATACGACTGCGAGTATGGCAAGCCGATTGTCATCGGCTCGAACTGCTGGTTTGGCGGCAATGTGACGGTAATCGGCGGCGTGACGATCGGCGAGGGTTGCGTGATCGGTGCCGGCTCGGTGGTGACGCGCGATATTCCGCCGCACACCGTGGCCGTGGGTAATCCGGCCCGTCCGATTCGCGAGATTACGGATAAGGATGCTTCCGCGCTACAGTATTACGCGCAGTGATATATGAATGCTCCCGCTGGCGAGCTGTCAGCGGAGCTGACTGAGGGTGGTTGCCGGAAATCTCCGATAACCACCCTCAGCCTCACTTCGTGAGGTAGCTCCCGCCAGCGGGAGCATAGTAATGTGAGACGTCACGCGCCGAGGTACGCCTTGCGCACCTTCTCGTCGTGCAGCAGGTCGGAGGCCTTGCCCTCCATGGTGATCTTGCCGGTCTCGAGCACGTAGGCGCGATCCGCGATGGACAGGGCCATCTTCGCGTTCTGCTCCACGAGCAGCACGGTGATGCCACGCTTGCGCAGCGTGACGATGATGTCGAAGATCTCCTTGACCAGCAGCGGGGACAGACCCATCGACGGCTCATCCATGAGGATGGTCTTCGGATGGCTCATCAGGGCGCGGCCCATGGCCACCATCTGCTGCTCACCGCCGGAAAGCGTGCCGGCCAGCTGGCGGCGACGTTCCTTCAAACGCGGGAAGTAGTCGAACACCATCTCAAGATCCTTACCCAGACTGGACTGGTCTTTGAGACTGAACGCGCCCATCTCTAGGTTCTCCTGCACGCTCATGCGGGTGAACACGTGGCGGCCTTCCGGCACATGGGCCATGCCCAGCGTGACGATCTTGTTCGCATGCGTTTTGAGCAGATCGTGGCCATCATAGGTAATGCTGCCGGATTTGGCAGGCACCAGACCGGTGATGGTGTGCAGGGTGGTGGTCTTGCCGGCGCCGTTGGCTCCGATCAGGGAGACGATCTCGCCGTCGTTCACCTTGAGGCTAATGCCCTTGACCGCGTCGATCGCGCCATAGGAAACGCATAGATCCTTGATTTCCAGCATCAGCGCGCTCCTTCCGTCAGTGTCTTGGCAATGCTTGGCTCCGGTTCCGCCTTGGTGGTGGAATCGCCGTCCGCGTCATCGTTGTTGTCGCTGCCCAAGTAGGCGGAGATGACCTGCGGGTTGTTGGCGATCTCCTCCGGCGTGCCGGATGCGATGGTGCGGCCATAGTCCAGCACCTGGATGCGCTGGCATACGCTCATCACCAGGCTCATGTCATGTTCGATGAGCAGGATGGCGATACCGAAACGGTCGCGGATCGTGTTGATACAGTGCAGCAGATCCTCGGTTTCGGTGGGGTTCATGCCGGCGGCCGGCTCGTCGAGCAGCAGCAGTTTCATGCCGGTGGCCAGGGCGCGTGCGATCTCGAGCTTGCGCTGCTGGCCGTACGGCAGGTTGGCCGCCTGGGTGGTGGCCAGTCCCTCGAGGTTGAAGATGCGCAGCAGGTCGATGGCCTTCTCGTGCATCTCGTTCTCCTGCTTCCAGAAGCCCGGGGTGCGGAAGATGGCGCTGCCCATGTGGTAGGTGAACGACTCATCGAAGGCGACGAGCACGTTCTCCTCGACGGTGAGCTGCTTGAACAGGCGGATGTTCTGGAAGGTTCGGGCGATGCCGGCACGCACGACCTGATAGGTCTTCTTGCCGTTCATCCGGGTTCCGTCCAGCCAGAACTCGCCTTCGGTGGGCTTGTACACGCCGGTCAGCAGGTTGAACACCGTGGTCTTGCCGGCGCCGTTGGGGCCGATCAGGCCAATGAGTTCGCCCTTGTTGATGGTCATGTTGAAGTTGGACACGGCTTTCAGACCACCGAAGGTGATGCCGAGATGTTCGGCTTTGAGGATGGGCTGGGTTGCGTCGCTCATCGTGAGGCCTCCTTCACGGTCTTGTCGTCGGACTGGTCATGCTGCTTGGCGCTGGCCGCGGGTTTCGCGCCCTTGCCGGCGGCGCCGCGGAACAGCATGCGGTTGACCAGACGCGGCAGTGAGAACTCCCAGGATCCGAAGATGCCCTGCGGGCGGAAGATCATGACGAGCACCAGCACCACCGAGTAGGCGAGCATACGGTAGTCGGCGAAGGCGCGCAGCAGCTCGGGCAGGATGGTCAGGCCGATGGCGGAGACGATCGAGCCGGTGAGCGAACCCATGCCGCCGAACACCACCATGATCACGTAGTTGATGGAGTTGAGCCAACCGGCCATGGTGGGGTTGAGCGAGCCGATGTACTGGGCGAAGATACCGCCGGCGATGCCCGCGAAGAACGCGGAGATCGCGAAGACGAGCACCTTGAGGTACGTGGTGTTGAGTCCGGAGGCGCCGGCGGCGATCTCGTCGTCGCGGATGGCCTTGACCGCACGGCCGTAACGGGAGCGGCCGAACATGAAGAGCACGACCACGGTGACCACCATGATCCAGAACACGACGTACAGGTTGGCGGTGCGTTCGATGCCGATCAGCGCCTGTCCGGCGGCGCCCTTGTCGAGGCCCATGCCGCCGGCTACCTTGAGGTTCTGGATGATCACGCGGATGATCTCACCGAAGCCCAGCGTGATGATGGCCAGGTAGTCGCCGTGCAGTCGCAGGGCAGGAATGCCGATCAGGATGCCGAACACGCAGGCCACCACGCCGCCGATCAGCGTGGTGAGCAGGAAGCGGGCGGTGGGGTCGATGGCAATGCCGGCGGCGACCATGTATTTGGAGGTCAGTGCGGCCACGTAGGCGCCGATGGCCTCGAAACCGCAGCATCCCAGCGTCAGCTGGCCGAGCACGCCGATGGTGAGGTTCAGGGAGGTGGTCATGATGATGGCGATGCACGCGGTCATCATGATGCCCTTGATGTAGGAGTCGGCCAAGCCGGATTCGCACAGCGCCATCACGATGCCGAACGCGGCGAGGATGCCGATGAAGCACACAAGATAGGACTGTTTGGTGGAAAGCATTGTCTTCTTCATCTGATCAGACCTTCTCCCCTTCGTTCTTGCCCATAATGCCGGACGGTTTGACGAGCAGCACGATGATCAGGATGGCGAACACGATGGCGTCGGAGAACGCCGAGGTGATGATGCCCGCCGTGATGGTGCCGATATACGCCTTGGTCAGGCTTTCGATCAGACCGATGGCCAGACCACCGATCATGGCGCCCGGGATGGAACCAATGCCGCCGAGCACGGCGGCGACGAACGCCTTCAGGCCCAGCATGGCGCCCATCATAGGCGAGACCTGCGGGTAGGCGGCGCAGTACATCAGCGAGGCGACCGCGGCCAGACCGGAGCCGATGGCGAATGTCAGGGCGATGGTGGAGTTCACGTTGATACCCATGAGCACGGCGGCCTCCTTGTCTTCGGAGACGGCGCGCATGGCCTTGCCCTGCCTGGTGAATTTGACGAACAGCTGCAGGCCCACCATGATGACCAGGCCGATGACGATGGTCAGCAGGGTGTCTCCCGGCAGCTTGAGCTTGCCGAACGCGATGGACGGCAGGTGGAAGATGGTCGGGACGGTCTGGAAGTCGGCGCCGAAGATGGCCTGTGAGCCGTTCTCCAGCAGCAACGACATGGCGATGGCGGTGATCAGGGCGGTCATGAAGTTGCCCTTTTCACGCACCGGCTTATAGGCGGCCTTTTCGACGATCACGCCGACGGCCACGCATACCAGGATGGCGGGAATGACCGCCACCCAGGCGGGCAGTCCCATGGCCACGATGGCCGGAATGGTGAGCATGAGCACGTAGGCTCCGACCATGATGAAATCGCCGTGGGCAAAGTTGATCAGTCGGATGATGCCGTAGACCATGGTGTAGCCCAATGCCACCAGCGCGTACACGCTGCCGATTTTCAGACCGTTGAACAGCTGGCTGATGAACATGATGATCTGATCGGTCATAGCTTCCCCTTTCTATCAATGTTGTGGTTCTCTACCGCTGCGCGCGTAGAGATATTCGTATGTCTTGCGATTGATGGCGCGATACGCCCGCGCCTGGCGATATCCGCATATCGACGGCTGTCCTTATGCATCCGAGCCCATGAAAACACGAAAGGGAGAGGACCGGCAAAACCGGTCGCTCTCCTGTTCATGCGGAAGTCATGCTAGGACATCGTGATTATGCGGTGGGAATTCATGGAATTCACTTGGGCTGCACGGTGGTGTTGTACACCGGCTTGCCGTCCTTCATTTCCAGCACGGTCACGGACTTGGTCGGCGAGCCGGACTTGTCCATGGTGAACTTGCCGGTCACACCGTCGAAGGTCATGCCGGCCACGGCGTTGCGCACATCCTCACGGGTGGCGTTCTCGCCAGCCTTCTCGATGGCCTGCTTGATCATGTAGATGGTGTCGTAGCCCAGAGCGGCGAACGTGTTCGGCTCGGCGTTGTTCTTGGACTTGTAGGACTTGATGAAGTCCTGCACCTTGGTGTTGGTGTTGTCGTCGGCGGAGTAGTGGGTGGTGTAGTAGGTCTTGTTGTACTGGGACTTGTCACCGGTGAGCTTGAGGCCATCGTATCCGTCGGGTCCCATCACGTAGCCCTCGAAACCCACGGAGCGGGCCTGCGGGATGATGTACGGGCCAGCCACGGAGTAGTAGTACGGAGCGTAGAGCAGCTCGGCGCCGGAAGCCTGGATCTTCTGCAGCTGGGCGGAGTACTCGGTGTCGTCGGCGGAGGAGGAGCTTTCCTTGTCCACCACTTCGAGGCCGAGCTTTTCGGCGGCCTTGGCGAAGGCCTCTCCCACGCCGGAGGAGTACGGATCGCCGGTGCCGTAGAGCACGGCCACCTTCTTGACCTTCAGGTTCTCGGCGGCGAAGCGTGCAGCCACCTCACCCTGGTAGGAGTCCTTGAAGCAGGTGCGGAACAGGTAATTGCCGGTTTCGATGGAGTCGGAGGTGGCGGCCGGGGCGATGGTGACCAGCTTGGACTGGTCGGCCAGCGGGGCCACGGCTGCGGTGGTGGCGGAAATGGTCGGGCCGGCCACGGCGAGCACGTTGTTGTCGCCGGCGAGCTTGTTGTAGGCGTTGGAGGCTTCGGTGGCGTCGCCCTTGTCGTCCATGGACTCGAGCTTGACCTTCTTGCCGTTGATGCCGCCCTTGGCGTTGATCTCGGAGACCGCCAGCTCGAAGCCCTTGACCTCGGCCTCGCCGTAAGCGGCGGCGGTACCGGAGTTGGTGGTCACGGTGCCGATGGTGATGGAGTCGCCGGAGGCCTTGGCACTGGAGCTGGAGGAATCATCCATGCTGCCGCCGGAGCAGCCCGCGAGGGACAACGCCATAACAGCGGCCGCGCTGGCCGCAACGAACTTAGTGGAGAACTTCACGTTCATCCTCTTCCTTCTTCCTTGGGATATTTCAACATCGTTCATCTGTCAACCAACGCGCGGGATGTGCGCGTGAGACGTTCCACTCACATAATTCGCATACCACAGAACTACATCACACGGCTTGTGACCGTCATTCACGTCTCTCTCATCCGATGTTTGTCGCGGACTGTTATAACCAGACCGGCTTTGAACCCGCAATAAATTGTTCTTATTATGAGACAGCGCAATTACGGAAACGAGAATACAATCCCAAGGAAATGTGGGATTCGTGGGGCTTAGGACACTGCAAACAGGTAGCGGTCGCGACCCGTCCAGTCCTGGCCGGTCGATGCGGCAGCGAATCCGGTGGCCCTGGCAAAGGCCACGAGACGATCCCCCTGGGTCACGTCATGTTCCATGACAAGCACGCCCCCAGGCTTGAGAAGACGGCAGGCCCGCTCGATAATGCGCTCGGGAATCAACGTACCGTCCATCGAGCCGCCATACAAAGCCAATTCCGGATCCCAATCACGCACTTCCGGCTGCTCGGGAATATCGGTCTGCGGCACGTAGGGGGGATTGGTGATGACGATATCGACGGTGCCGTCCAATTGGGCCAATGTGGCGAAGGACGTGGCATCCGCGATTTCCAGATGGTAATTCGAGGCAATGGATGGGTACTTTTTCGCGGTTTCCGACAGATTCCTTCGCGTCCATTCGGCGGTGTTCGGCGACAGCTCCACCGCCCACACCTGGCTGCCGGGCACCTCGCTGACAACGGACAGCCCAATCGCGCCGGAGCCGGCGCACAAATCGACCACACAAGGATGGATCATGCCGTTTTTTGTCAGCCAGTCAAGGCCGGCCTGCACCACGGTTTCGGTTTCCGGACGAGGAATGAACACTCCGGGACCGACCTTCAGGTCAAGGTAGCGGAAAGGAGCGTGCCCGGTGATGTATTGCAGCGGCTCGCGCTTGGCACGGCGGTCGAGCATGGCACGGAAGACGGCAAGCTGTCCGGTTGTGCCAAGTTCCTCCCCCATAAGCAGAGCCCTGTCGACGTCGCGCAGTTCAACGCCTGCCGCCTCGGCAAGGAGCAACTTGGCATCATGCTCAGGCGTCTCAATACCCGCTTCGCGCAATTGCGAAGAGGCTTGGTTGATGATGTCGGTAATAAGCACTGGCGGTCTCCGTTGATCGGACATTAGGCTCCCCTCAGTCAGCTTCGCTGACAGCTCCCCTCACAGAGGGGAGCCATCCGGCAAAGTCATTTCTGATTGGCCAGACGGTCGGCCTCGTCAGCTTGGATGTCGGAATCGATGACGGCCTGCAGGTCGCCGTCGAGCACGGCGTCAAGGTTGTAAGCCTTGTAATTCGTGCGATGGTCGACGATACGGTTTTCCGGGAAGTTGTATGTGCGGATTCGCTCGGAGCGATCAAGCGAACGTACCTGCGAGTGACGCATGTCGGCGGCCTCGGCGGCCTCCTGCTCATGCTTCATGGCCAGCAGGCGGGACTTCAGTACGCGCAACGCGGCGGCACGGTTCTGAATCTGCGACTTCTCATCCTGCATGTTCACCGTGATTCCGGTTGGCAGGTGGGTCATGCGCACGGCGGAATACGTGGTGTTCACGGACTGGCCGCCGGGGCCGGAGCTCATGAAGATGTCGATTTTCAGGTCTTTCGGATCGATCTCGATCTCGTCGTCATCCTCGTCGGCCTCGGGGAACACGATGACGCCGGCAGCGGAAGTCTGGATACGGCCCTGCGATTCGGTGACGGGGATGCGCTGCACACGGTGTACGCCGCCCTCGTACTTCATCGAAGCCCACACGCCGTCTTCGGGAGCGGGCGTGCCCTTGGCGCGGATGGCGATCTGCACGTCCTTGACGCCGCCGAGCTCGGTGGTGTTCTCGGACTGCACGTTCACGCTCCAGCCACGCTTCTCGGCGTAACGGGTGTACATGCGCAGCAGGTCGCCGGCGAACAGTGCGGCTTCCTCGCCGCCGGTGCCGGCCTTGATCTCCATGATGGTGTCGCGCGCATCATCCGGGTCACGCGGGATCAGCGCGGTGCGCAGCTTCTCCTCGACACCGGGCAGTTCGTCTTCAAGACGCTTGGCTTCCTCGGCGAAGTCGGCGTCCTCGCCGGCCATCTCCTGAGCGGCTGCCAGATCGTCCTTCACCTGCAACCAGGCTTTGTAGGCACCCACGATGGCACCCAGTTCGGCGTGACGACGACCCAGCTTGCGCAGCTTGTCCGGGTTGGACACGACTTCGGGGCTTGCCATCTGTTCTTCGATGGACTGGTACTCCTCAAGCGCGGTTGCCGCCGCCGGGAACTGTTCGTCTGCCATAACACACTTTCTTCTGTATGGTGCTGTTCTGTTCGATTATTCGATTGCGCAGGTCAATGCTGCAACAAAACTTGTCAAAGAATACAAAAAACGCCAGTCCTCGATCGGGTATGCCGGAGCATGCCAAATCGAATCGGACTGGCGTGAAGTATGCTACTTGCTCTTCTTGCCGTAGCGCTTCTCGAAGCGAGCAACGCGGCCACCGGTGTCAAGAATCTTCTGCTTGCCGGTGTAGAACGGGTGGCACTGAGAGCACAC
>ERZ824488.846-NODE-846-length-37624-cov-6.936064_pt1 | contig 37624 bp, 38 predicted proteins | sample MGYA00519936_ERZ824488 | MGnify/ENA primary metagenome ERZ824488 (study PRJEB31778, sample SAMEA3449153) | human gut metagenome | biome: human gut; feature: human-associated habitat; material: faeces | place: United Kingdom | collected 2010/2012 ... | reverse complement strand
CTCCATTGGCTTTCCCCCATTGAGTTCATTGTCCAATATGTTTGACAAACCTACAGGAATCCAAATTTTTTCAGCGAGGTGGGACGAAAAACAAAACGGAAAAAACACACCCGCTGCTCTGAAAAAACGCTATCAGAGCAGCGGGACTGGAATGGAACCATTATCCCCGGGAAAACAGTGCGCCTGCAATACCGCCTCCCGCTACACCCATGGCGATGTCGCTGAGATAGGAGGTCAGGGGTAACTGCTGGCCGGAAAGGAGGGCGTAGAGCACCACCCCCAGGAGCATGTAAAGGAAACCCACCAGAGCGCCGGTCAACAGGCCACGCTCGCCGCCCGTGCCAACGGCCAGCCGAACGCCCACAAAAATGGCCGCCAGCTTGATCAGCTGGTTCACCACCCGAATGACGCCGTCGGAGGGCTTGAGCCATTGCATCATGAAAGCAAAGAGCAGGATGCAGGCCAGCGTCACCCCGACCGCCCCCAGTACCCCGCGGATCAGTTTCGTCAGAAGCGTTTGCTGCCGCCGTCCCGAACGCCTGCGCGTGGGACGGGAGGCGGCCTGAGTTGTTGCAGCCATAGAAAAACCTCCCTCGTTCGCTTTGTACTACCCTATGCGAACGGGGGAGGCTGTTATGCCTGTATGGCAGAGAAACTTAGTTCAGCAGTTCGCCGTCGTTTTCCACGGTGACTTCTTCCACATTGCGGATGGCCCAACGGGCAACGATCATCTTGGTGTCTTCACGGCCCACGGACAACTCAATGGTGTCATCCTTGATGCTCTTGATGGTGCCATAGATGCCGCCGATGGTGCAGATGCGGTCGCCGGGCTTCAGCGCGGCCAGCATGTCTTTGACCTTCTTGTCCTTCTTTTTCTGGGGACGGATCAGGAAGAAGTAGAACACCACGAACATCAGGATCAGCGGCAGCAGCATCCCGAGCATTTCCACCAGGCCGGCGTTAGCGGTGGTGGCGGTTCCGTCAGCGGCGGTGGCCGCAGCAGTGCTGGCGGCGGTTTCCAGAGCGTAAATCGAAATCATTTTCATTAACCCCTTTCCAATGATAGGCAAATTATAGCAAATTCTTTCGTAAAGTACAAGCGCAGATTGTGAACAGATTGAAAATATCCTTATTTTTCGCTCTGCTCCGGCTGATATTGATACCAGGGCAGCATCAGACTGTCGGCGGGCCATTGCTGCGCTTCCCAGATTTCGCCGTCGGTCAGCAGAACCAGCGGCTGGCGGGAGGTGAAATACAGAGGAAGGTTCCGCTTGAGAACGGCGGTTTTCTGCAGCTTCACGTCATGGCTGGTGGGGCCGTTGGACACAAAGCACAGCTCCGGCGAGACCACATCCAGCAGGTCGGGAGAGATACCGCCCACGCCATGATGGGGGAGCTTGAGAATATCGCTCTTGAACTGCCCGGCATATTCTCGCGCCAGATCCCGCTGGGCGGTCAGACCGATGTCCGCCGTAAACAGGATGCTCCGTTCCCCATAGCGGATATGCACTACCATGGAACGGTCGTTGGTGTTTTTGGTACCCATGTAGCGGTAGGTCTCCAGCTGCGCCCCCGCCTAGCGACAGGGCCTCGCCCGCTTCGCAGACACGGATGGGAATGTTCAGCTCCCGAAGCTGATGGATCAGCTGGCGCTGGTATTTGTCCGAATCCAGCGGAAAGGTGGAAAGGTATTCGTCCGCCGGAATTTTGGCAAGCAGCTCCGCAAAGCCGTTGATGTGATCCCGATGAGGATGGGTGTTGAAAGCAAAGTCCAGCCGGTCGATCCCCAGCGCGTCACACAGCCGGAAAAGGAAATCCGGCGTGGGTTCCCGTCCTACGCCCGCACAGTCCAGCACCATGGCGTGGCTTTCACAGGTGATGAAGTAGCAATCCTGCGCGCCCACGGGAATACAGAAGACTCGCAGCGTCTTGTCCTGCTGCCAGAGATCCATCTCCCGATCCTGATCGAAAACAAAGACGGTCTGTTGCGGCGCTTCAGCGGTTTCTGCCGCGGCGGATGCAAACACGGAAAGAAGCAGCACTGCCAGCAGAACGACGGCAGCCAGGAGCAACGAGCGTTTTTGAGTCATAGGCTTGATTCGTCCTTTCACGCCCGGAAATCGTCTTCCGTCACGCAGCGTCTATTGTAGCGGACGGACGAAAGGCTTGTCAATCGGACGGAAAAGTTTTGACGAAGAACTTCGAAAAAAACGGGACGCACATCGGGTTTGCCATTGACAAAAAGGCCGGTTCCGTGATATATTAACGGGGTGAGCCGCTCAAGCGGGGCTTTGAAGTGCGGAAATCGCCGCCCGGCGCTTGGCGAGTATGGATCAGGAGGTGCTTGACCATGTATGCAGTGATCGTATCTGGTGGCAAGCAATACCGTGTGTCTCAGGGAGACGTTATCTACGTGGAAAAACTGGATCAGGAAGTGGACTCTACCGTTAACTTCGACGTGCTGATGCTGGGCAGCGAAGACGGTGTGGAAGTCGGCACTCCCACCTTGGCCGGCGCGAAGGTCGAGGGCAAGGTCGTCGCTCAGGTGAAGGGCGAAAAGATCTTGATCTACAAGTACAAGAGCAAGAAGAATTACCATCGCCGTGCCGGCCATCGTCAGGCCTACACCAAGGTGGAAATCACTTCGATCGGCTGATGACCCGCGTCGTCGTATGCCGGGATGAGCGGGGCGTGCGCTCGCTGACGGTCAGCGGCCACTCCGGCTACGCCGAAAGTGGACGGGATATCGTCTGTGCGGCGGTCAGCACCCTCATCACCACCTGCGCCAACGCCATGGAAAGCGTCGCCGGCCTGGAGCCGCTGGTCTCGCAGGACGAAGCCGCGACGGAAATTTCGGTAGCGCTGCCGGAAACGCTCTCCCCGGAGCAGGAGCACGACGCTCAGGTCGTCTTCCGCACCGTTTTGCAGGGATTGCGCGACGTGGCGCAGGAATACCCTAAGCATCTGAAAATCAATGATGGGAGGACATTATCATGTTGAAGCTGAATCTTCAGTTTTTCGCTCATAAAAAAGGTATGGGCTCCACCCGCAACGGCCGCGAAAGCGAAAGCAAGCGCCTTGGCCCGAAGCGTGCCGACGGTCAGTTCTCTCTGGCCGGCAACATTCTGGTCCGCCAGCGCGGCACCCACATCCATCCCGGCCTGAACGTGGGCATCGGCAGCGACGATACCCTGTACGCCAAGGTGGACGGTATCGTTCGTTTCGAGCGTCTGGGCCGCGACAAGAAGCAGGTCAGCGTTTATCCTGTGGCTCAGTAATGACAAAGCCAGAAGACCAGTACGGTTTCAAACCGCGCTGGTCTTTTCTTTTGTTTGAATCATAAGGCGAGGGCACAGGGGAAAAATTCCGCCTTTCTATGGACGCACATGGAACAGATATGGTAAAATATTCCAAGATATTTTAGGAGAGGTGATTACATGGATTCCGTGATCCGGGATATCGATCTGGCCCCGCAGGGGATTCAGAAAATCGACTGGGTAGAAAAGCACATGCCCGTTTTGAGCGGCATTGCCAAACAGTTTCGGGAAGAACAGCCATTTGCCGGGCTGAAAGTGGTGGTCAGCGTTCATCTGGAAGCGAAGACCGCCTATCTGGCGCAGGTGATCCACGAAGGCGGCGGCGAAGTGTACGCCACCGGCTCCAATCCGTTGTCCACGCAGGACGATGTATGCGCCGGACTGGCCAGCCGGGGCGTGACCGTGCTGGCGACCCACGGCTGCACACTGGAAGAATATCATGACTTCCAGTGCAAGGCCCTGTCCGTGAAGCCGGACGTCATTATCGACGACGGCGGCGATATGGTGCATATCCTGCACGAAGAGCACCCCGAGTGGGCGGTCAACCTGCGGGGCGGCTGCGAGGAGACCACCACCGGCATCATTCGCCTGCGCAACCGGGCCAAGGCGGGTCAGCTGCGGTTCCCCATGTTCAATATCAACGACGCGGACTGCAAGCACCTGTTCGACAACCGTTACGGCACCGGACAGAGCGTGTGGGACGGCGTGATGCGCACCACCAATCTGGTGGTGGCGGGCACCACCGTGGTGGTGGCCGGGTACGGCTGGTGCGGCAAAGGCGTGGCCATGCGGGCCAAGGGGCTGGGCGCGAAGGTCGTTGTGACCGAGGTCGACCCGGTGAAAGCCATCGAGGCCGTGATGGACGGCTTTACCGTGCTGCCCATGGCGGAGGCGGCCAAGGTAGGCGACTGGTTCGTCACCGTGACTGGCTGCGACGGCGTGATCCGCCCCGAGCATATGCTGGAAATGAAGGAGGGCGCTATCCTGTGCAACGCGGGCCACTTCGACGTGGAGGTGGACGTGGCCGGGCTGCGCGCTCTGGCGAAGGAAAGCCGCGAAGTACGGCACAATATCGAGGGCTTCCTGCTGCCCAACGGCAAAACCATTTATCTGCTGGCCGAGGGGCGGCTGGTGAATCTGGCGGCAGGCGACGGCCATCCGGCGGAGATCATGGACATGAGCTTCGCCCTGCAGGCCGAGTGCGCCCGCCGTATGGCGGAGTGCGGCCGGGATATGAAGCCCGATCTGTACTCCGTGCCGGCGGACATCGACAAGGCGGTGGCCACCCGGAAGTTGACAGCGCTGGGCGTGTCCATCGACGTTCTTTCCGAGGAACAGAAAGCCTATCTGGGCGTATAATGCGCCCGAAAGCAGAGAAGAACATACATAAGAAAGGGGAAATGTTCTGATGAAGCGCAGAATCGGTATTTTGACCAGCGGCGGCGACTGCCCGGGCCTGAACGCGGCTATCCGCGGCGTTGCGCGCGCTGCTTATGAAATGTTTGACGCGGAGATCATCGGCATCCGAAACGGCTACGGCGGGTTGATCGAGGGCGACTATCAGGAAATGCGCAAGAAGCAGTTCTCCGGCATCCTGACCTTGGGCGGCACCATTTTGGGCACCAGCCGCACGCCCTTCCGCAATATGCGGATCATCGAGGAAAACGGCGTGGACAAGGTCGCCGCCATGAAAAAGACCTATAAGGACCTGAAGCTGGACTGTCTGGTCACGCTGGGCGGCAACGGCACCCACAAGACCGCCAACCTGCTCAGTGAAGAAGGCCTGAACGTGATCGGTCTGCCCAAGACCATCGATAACGATATTTACGGCACCGACTTCACCTTTGGCTTCCACACGGCGGTGGATATCGCCACTGAGGTCATCGACCGCATCCACACCACCGCCACCAGCCATGGCCGCTGCATGGTCATCGAGATCATGGGCAACAAGGCGGGCTGGCTGACGCTGTACTCCGGCGTGGCAGGCGGCGCGGATGTGATCCTGCTGCCCGAAATTCCCTACGACATCAACCGCGTGGCGGAGACCGTGGAGGCCCGGGCCAACAGCAAGAAGCCCTTCTCCATTCTGGCCGTGGCTGAGGGCGCGATGAGCGTGGAGGAGTCCAAGATGAAGAAGAAGGAGCGGGAAGCCTACCGTGCTTCGCTGCCCTACGACTGCATCTCCAAGCGCATTGCGGCGCAGCTGCAGGAACTGGTGGGCGTGGAGGCCCGCAGCGTGGTTCCCGGCCACATCCAGCGCGGCGGCAGCCCCAGCGCCTATGACCGGGTGCTGTCCACCCAGTTCGGCGTACACGCGGCTCAGTTGATCCGGGATGAGCATTACGGCGTGACCGTGGCCCTGAAGGGCAACAAGATCGTCCACAACGACCTGAAGGACGTGGCCGGGGTGCCCAAGCCCGTTCCCATGGACGACCCGGTGGTCGTCACTGCCCGGAATATGGGCATCAATATGGGCGACTGATCGTTTGAATAAAACAAGCTTCGCGGGGCAGCTGCTCCGCGAATTTTTTTATTCAGACAAAATAAAAGGGCCGGTTCTGCTGGAAAACGCGAAGCAACTGCGGGATCGACAACTGATAAGGAAATCTTGCCTTGCAGCCGGGAATATGCTATGCTGACTGACGAAAGACGGAAAGTCCGTCCGAGGGAGGAAAGGCCATGCTGCGGACGCTGTTTTTAGTGTTTTTGAAGATCGGGGCGTTTACGTTTGGCGGGGGATACGCCATGATCGCCCTGCTGGAAAATGAATTTGTGGAAAAACGGAATTGGCTGGAACAGAAGGAATTTATGGATATGGTTGCCATTGCCGAGTCCACGCCCGGCCCGGTGGCGGTCAACTCCGCCACCTATATCGGCTATAAAATGGCTGGTACAGCCGGGGCGGCGGTGGCTACGCTGGGCGTATGCCTGCCGTCCTTCGGGATCATTTATCTGATCTCGCTGTTTTTCGATCAATTCTTGAGTCTGCGGTTGGTGGGCTGCGCCTTCCGGGGCATTCAGGTCTGCGTAATCTACCTGATTTTGAGCGCCGGACTGAAGCTGTGGAAGGGGCTGGAAAAAACGCCGCTGAATCTGGTCCTGCTGGGCGGCGTTTTCGCGGCCATGCTGGCGGGCTCTGTGCTGGCCGTGTCGTTTTCCTCCGTTTTTTATATTCTGCTGGGCGGTGTGATCGGACTGATGATTTATGGCGCTGCGTGCCTGAAAAAGAAGGGGGCGGAACAAAAATGATCTACCTGAAACTGTTCCTGACCTTTTTGGAGATCGGCACCGTTTCCTTCGGCGGAGGGTATGGCATGATCGCGCTGGTGCGGGAGGCAGTTCTGGGCAACGGCTGGCTGACGGAGGAAGAATTCCTGAACCTGATCGCCGTGTCCGAATCCACTCCTGGGCCCATTGCCGTCAATACCGCTACCTTTGTGGGCTCCACCCAGGGGGGATTCTTCGGCGCACTGGCGGCGACGCTGGGCGTGGTGCTGCCCTCTTTTGTCATTATTCTGGTGATCGCGGCGCTGATCCGCAATTTTCTTCAGTATGCCGGGGTGCAGGCGTTCCTGTCCGGGGTGCGGCCCTGCGTGGTGGCGATGATTTTGGCTACCGCCGTTACCATGGGCCTGAAATCGCTGGTGCAGTTCCAACGTTGGGGCGACCGCTTTACGCCGGACTGGAAAAGTCTGGCAATTTTCGTCCTGCTCTGGGCGGTGCATCTCTTTTGGAAGAAAACGCGGAAAAAAGCGCCGTCACCCATGGCAATGATCGGGCTTTCGGCGCTGATGGGGATTTTGTTTTTCGGGCTGGCGTAAGGGGATTTTTTACCGTTTCAGCCGATCAATGGCTTCCTGCAGGGTCGGGACGAAAATAACGTCCCGGCCCTGATTGCTTTCCAAGATGAAATCATGCAGGGATTTACTGGTGCAACGGAAAAAGTCGCCGCAGATGGCGATTTTCCCGGCATAGTTGACGTACTTTTGCAGACTTTCGCCCGCAAGGCCGGGACTGGGAATGAAAAAATCAGGCGAACTGCGCCCGGTACATGGCGGCATAAGCACCGTCCCGGCGGAGAAGCTCCTGATGCCGCCCCTGCTCCACGATCTGTCCGCCCTGCACCACCAGGATCAGGTCGGCGCTGCGGATGGTGGACAGCCGGTGGGCGATGACGAAGCAGGTCTTGTCCCGCATCAGCGCCCGCATGGCCTCCTGAATGAGGGCTTCTGTGCGGATGTCCACGTTGGAGGTGGCTTCGTCCAGAATCAGCAGGTGGGCGGGCTGCAGCATGGCCCGGGCAATGGTCATCAGCTGCTTTTGCCCCTTGGAAATGTTCACGCCGTCTTCGGTCAGCAGGGTGTCGTAGCCCTTGGGCAGCCGCTGGATCATGCTGTGAATGTGGGCGGCCTTGGCCGCTTCAATCACCTTCTCCCGGGTCGCACCGGGGTTTCCGTAGGCGATGTTGTCGTGAACTGTGCCGTTGAACAGCCACGTGTCCTGCAGCACCATCGAGAACGCGCCCCGCAGGCTGGAACGGGTCACATGGTGGATGGACTGGCCGTCGATGGCGATCGCCCCGGACTGGGGGTCATAGAAGCGCATGAGCAGGTTCACCAGCGTGGTCTTGCCCGCGCCGGTGGGGCCGACGATGGCGATCATGCTGCCCGGAGCGGCGGTCAGGTTCACATCCCGCAGAATGAGACGGTGAGGGTCGTAGCCGAAGTTCAGGTGCTCGATGTCTACTTGGCCCTCTCGCACGTCCAGCGGCTTCGCCCCCGGCAGATCGGCGGGTTCCTCCGGCTCGTCCATCAGCTCGAAGACCCGCTCCGCCGCGGCCAGCGCCGACTGGAGCTCGCTGAAAATATTGGCCGCTTCATTGATGGGGCCGGAAAATTTGCGGGAATACAGCACGAAGGAGGAAATATTGCCCAGCGTGATCCCGCCGGTCAGGTACATCAGCGCGCCGAAAAGGCTGATGAGCGTCAGGGAAAGATTGTTGATGAAATTCACCGACGGACCGGTAATGCTGGCGTAGTACTCCGCCCGGTAGTAGCTTTCCACGGCGGCTTCGTTCTTTTCATCGAAACGATTCAGCACGTCCGCCTCCCGGTGATAGGCCCGGATGGTCTTCTGGCCGGAAACATATTCCTCCACAAAGCCGTTCATTTCGCCCAGACACTTGGAACGGTCGTGATACAGAGGCCGTACCCGCCGGGTCATGAACCGGGTGAACAGCACGGAAAGCGGCACCGTGACCGCAAACACCAGCACCAATAGCGGCGAAATGCGGATCATCATGCTCAGCGCGCCCGCCACGGTGATGACGCTGGTCAAAATCTGCACAAGGTCATTGGAAAGGGACGTGTTGACGGTGTCGATGTCGTAGCTGATGTGGCTCAAAATATCGCCGGTCTGCCGGGTGTCGAAGTACTGCACCGGCAGGCGCATCAGCTTGGCGAACAGATCGGCCCGCATCATACGCACAGTCTTCTGGCTGATGCGCAGCACGATCTGGGGCACCAGATACCCCAGCCCCGCCGATGCGGCGTAGAACAGCACCATTAGCCGGGCATAGGAAAACACCGTGTCAAAATCCACCTTTCCCGGCCCGCCCGCCACCGCGTCTATGGCCTTGCCGCACAGGGTGGGGCCGATGAGCTGGAACAGGTTTCCCGCCACGCTCAGGCCAAGCGCCAGGATCAGCAGCGGCGCGCTTTTCCACAGGTATTTGCCCAGCCGAAGCAGCGTTCCCCGGGCGTTGCGCGGCTTTTGGATGACTCCGTTACGCGGCGGCATCGTCGTCCCCTCCCATCTGAATTCTGGCAATTTGAGCGTACAGCGGGCAATCCCGCAGCAAAACGTCATGGGTGCCCAGCCCGGCCATCCGGCCTTCCTCCAGCACCAAAATCTGATCTGCGTTTTTGACGGAGCTGACCCGCTGGGCCACCAATAACAGCGTGGTGTCCGGGTATTCCTTCCGAATGGCGGCCCGCATCAGAGCGTCGGTGCGGTAGTCCAGCGCGCTGGATGAATCGTCCAGAATGAGGATCTCCGGGTTCCCGGCCAGCGCCCGGGCAATGAGCAGCCGCTGCTTCTGCCCGCCGGACAGGTTGACCGCCTTGGCCCGAACGGGATGCTCGTAGCCCTCCGGCGTGGTCAGAATAAATTCTTCCGCCTGCGCGCAGCGAGCCGCCTTTTCGATGGCCTCCCGGGGCAGCCCCCGGCCAAGGTCGATGTTTTCATAAATGGTGCCCGCAAAGAACGCGTCCGACTGGAACGCCACGCCGAACAGCCCGTGGAGCCGGGCTTCCTCCATCCCGGCGATGTTCTCGCCGTCCACGTAGATAGCGCCTTTGCCCAGCGGATAGAATCGCTGCAACAGCTGGATCAGCGTGGTTTTGCCGCTGCCGGTGGCCCCGATCACGCCCAGCGTTTCGCCCTGCCCTACGGAAAGGGTCACGGGGCCTAAATCGTACCCGCGGGAAGGCTGGGCATAGGAAAAGCACACGTCCTTGAAAACGATGCGGGAGCGACTTTCCAGCCGTGCCAGTCCGCCCTGCGGCACCTCGTCCGGCAGGTTCAGCACTTCGGCGATACGATCCGCCGAAGCCGCCGCCTGGGAGAGCATGACGAACATTTTGTTTATCGACATCATGGCGTTGAGGATGATGGTGAAATAGGTCAGAAACGCAATGATGCTGCCGGGCTTGGTCAGCCCCAGATCGACCCAGTAAGCGCCGCAGACCACCACCGCCGTCAGCCCCAGATTGAGCAATAGCTGCATCATCGGATTCGTGGCCGCCATGACCGAGTCGGCATGGATCTGGCTGCGGGAAAGGGCTTCACTGCCCCGCTGGAAATGGGCGCATTCATAGTCGCCCTTGGACAGGGCGCGGATGACCCGAATGCCGGTAATGTCGTCTCGGACGGTGCGCACCATGCGGTCTACGTTCTGCTGCACGGTTCCGTACAGCTTCAGGCCCCGGCGGGAGATCAGCGCAATGCCCAGCGCCAGCAGGGGCAGCGTGGCCAGCAGCACCAGACTGAGCCGGAAGTCCATCAGCATGGTGACGATGATGCCGCCGGTGAGCAGAATGGGCGCGCGCACGCCCAGCCGTTGCATCCGCCCCAGCGTCTGGTTGACGTTGTAGGTGTCGCTGGTCAGCCGGGAGATCAGGCTGGGTACGGTCAGCTCGTCCATCTGCCGGGCGGACAGGTGCTCGACTTTTTCAAACAGATCGTGGCGGATGCACCGGGTCGCGTCCCGGGACACGGCGGAGGCCCGGCGGTTGGCGATAACGTTGCCCGCCAGCGCGATGACCGCGCACAGGGCCATGCCCGCGCCCCAGAGGAAAATAGCCCGCTTGTCGCCGGTAGGGACGACCTCGTCAATGATGTGGGCCAAGATCCACGGAATGGCCAGATCCATCACCGTGCCCGCCAGCTTGATGCCAAAGCCCGTCAGCATCCGTCCCAGCAGCGGTTTCAAATATCCGAAGATCCGTTTCATGCGTCCCACCCCACTTCCCGGTCGATGTAGTCCCGCGCCCGCTGGGAGACCCGCTCCATCAGGGCCTGCAGCTGGTCACGCTCATCTTCCGACAGCTCGGCCAGCAGATGATCGTTCCAGCCGCAGACCAGCTTCCGAACCTTCGGGACGATCTCTAATGCCCGCTCCGTGGGGTAGACCAGCTGGCAGCGGCGATCCTCCGGGCAGGGCTCCCGCCGCACAAGGCCCTGCCGCTCCAGCGCGGCGATCTGCCGGGTGACGGTGGATTTGTTGAAATACAGCGCCTTGGCCAGTTCTTCCTGCGTCAGGCCGGGACAGCGGCACAGGCGCAGCAGGTAGGGCACCTGACCGCCGCAGACGCCCAATTCTTTCAGGACGGCGCCGCGCTGCATCTGAGTGCAGCGGCCGATGATGTTCAGACTGTGGGTAAAGGAAGGCATATGGTTTTCTCCTGTATCAAAATGGTTGCATAGGCAACTAATTCGGAAAAAAGCGTACCATGAATGGAAAAAGCTGTCAAGCGCCGCTCATGAGATTCTCAGAAATGTTTCAGCATTTCTTCAAGCATTTTTTTCGGGAATGTGGTATGCTGAATGCGTCAAAAAGGACGGAAGGAGACGAGCGTGTGGCAAGGTACACCATTGAAGATATAGAGATCCTCCGCAAAAAAAGCGGCATCACCTACGAGGAGGCCGTGAACCTGCTGGAATATCACGACGGCAGTCTGGCCCGAGCGTTGGTCGATCTGGAACGGAACGGCCGCCTGAAGGGGGAGGGGAAGAACGCGTCCGCCGACAACGGCTTTCACGGCGTGGTGGATTTCCTTTTGCGGCTGCATTTGAAGATCACTAAGGGCGACACCTGCATCGTCTATCTGAACGCACTGGTGATGATCGTGGCGGCGCTGGCCGCGCCCTATGTGGTGCTGGCCGGGGTGATCCTCTCGTGGGTGCTTGGGTATAAGGTTCGCCTGACCCGCAGCGCCTCCGCCGATTCCGTGGAAGAAATGCTGAAAACCGTTCGAAAGAACGTCCGTCAGACGGTCAGCCGCTTTACGCAGGAGACGGAAAAGCAGACCGAATCCGCCGAAACGGGAAAAAAAGACGCTGCGCCGAAAGCGGAAACGCCCCGGAACCGTCCGCCCGCCAGCGGCACCACGCCGGTGAACGTGCAGTTTCCCGACGGCGCTACCGTGGACGTGCGGGAGGATCAGGACGGCTATCACGAGGCGGAAATACGGTAATAAAGGACAGGCCATAGGGGAAAGGGGCGCTTTGATTGAGCAAGATATTGATCGTGGAGGACGAAGCCAAGATCGCACGCTTCGTCACACTGGAACTGGAACACGAGGGCTACGAGGTGCAGTGCGCCTATGACGGCCGCTCCGGCCTGCAGCGCTGCCTGGACTGGAAGCCCGATCTTTTGATTCTGGACCTGATGCTGCCGGAACTGAGCGGCATCGAAGTCTGCCGCCGTCTGCGCCAGCAGAGCGACGTGCCCATCATCATGCTCACCGCCAAGGATGACGTGAGCGACAAGGTCATGGGGCTGGACATGGGCGCGGACGACTACATGACCAAGCCCTTCGCCATCGAGGAACTGCTGGCCCGCATCCGGGTGGCGCTGAAAAAGCACCGGGCGGACACGGCCCAGAGCACCGGCGCCCGCAGCGCCGGAAAGCTGCACATGGAGCCCGCCAGCTACAGCGCGGGCTACGGCGACGAGCCTATCAACCTGACCAAGAAGGAGTTCGATCTGCTCAATTACCTGTGGCAGCACGAGAACACCGCCATCACCCGTGACGACCTGCTGACCAACGTATGGGGATACGAATTTACCGGCGATACCAACATCGTGGATGTATACATTCGCTACCTGCGCCAGAAGATCGACGACCGTTTCGGCATTAAGACCATCCACACCATCCGCGCCGTGGGGTATATGTTCCGTTATGAGCAGGAATAAGCGCAAGACCGCCGTTGTGCTGGACGGCGAAACCGTGGAGACCGAAAATTCCCTGCTGGGGCGGCTCCATACGCGGATCGAAGAACTGGAAGCCCAGCAGGAGGCGGAAAAACAGGCCCGTCAGGAGCGGAAGGAGCAGCGGCGGCAACAAAAGCCCTCGGAACGTTTCGTGGCGGCGCTGAATCGGGCTTCCCGGAAGGTACACAGCGCCGTGATGGGGCTTTTGAGCAACCTGCGGCTTTCACTGGTGCTGCGGGTGGCGCTGTATGCCAGCGGCCAGCTGCTGCGGACGACCCTGCCCATGCTGCTGGCGGTGAGCGTCGCGTTTTTTGCCGCCCAGGGGCCGATGCTGGATCAGGCCATCGACCGGGTGCTGGCAGAGCAGCCTGCCCAAACGGGCGCTTACAGCGCCGAGCAGTTGACAAGCCAACCGTTTTCAGCAGTGTATGTGCTGGAAACGCCGTTGGAGGATGACCTGCGGGGCTGGCCGGGCCGGATCGGCCTGTTCTTTTCGGAAATTCGGCAGGGCCCGCGAGTGCTGCTGTATGAAAATACGATTCTGGGCGGAACGGTCTTTGTCTGGGAACTGGGTGAGCCGCTGCGGGTGCTGTCGGTGCTGCTGTGGACGCTGCTGGCCTTCGAGCTTCTGCGGGTAGGCTACTTCGTCCGCCATCGGAAACGGCTGAATCAGAAGGTGCTCAAGCCCATCACCGACATGGCCGAGACCGCCGCCACCCTGAGCGCCAACAATTTGAGCGATCGTATCAGCGTGGAGGGCACCAAGAACGAGCTGAAGGATCTGGCGCTGGTCATCAACGGAATGCTGGACCGCATCGAATTGAGCTACAACAGCCAGAAGCAGTTCGTTAGCGACGCGTCCCATGAGCTGCGCACGCCCATCGCCGTCATTCAGGGCTATGTAAATATGCTGCAGCGCTGGGGCAAGACCGACCCGGAGGTGCTGGACGAAGGCATTGCCGCCATCGCTCAGGAAACCGCCAGCATGAAGGAACTGGTGGAACGGCTGCTGTTTCTGGCCCGGCACGACAAAAAGACGCTGATGCTGGAAATGGAGGATTTCGACCCGCTGGAGATCATGAGCGAGCTTCACCGGGAGGCGAAAATGCTCTCCTCGGAGCATACCTTTGCCCTGACCCCTGCCGACAACGCCATGATCCACGGGGACAAGGGCATGATGAAGCAGCTGATGCGCATTTTGCTGGACAACGCTATTAAATATACGCCTGCGGGCGGCAGCATCACGCTGGGCATGAAAAACGACGGCGATACCTGCGTTTTGAGTGTGAAGGACACCGGCGCGGGCATCGCGCCGGAGGACTTGAGCAAAATTTTCGACCGCTTCTACCGCTGCGACGAAGCGCGCAAATCCCAGCAGAGCGGCCATGGATTGGGACTGTCCATCGCCCGGATCATCGCCGCGGCCCACGGCGGCAAGATCAACGTGCGCAGCAAGGTGGGCGCGGGAACCACCTTCTCGGTGATCGTGCCCACGATTTCGCAAACCAAGTCATAAAGGAAACCCGCCTGTCCGGAGAAATGGACAGGCGGGTTTTTCAGTCGAAAAAGCGGAGCTGTTCTCCCGCGGGCTGTTCCTCCTGCAGGGTGCGCAGGTAGCGGAACACGTCTTCCGGGCGGTGCAGAATGCCGTGACTTTCACAGAACGAATGAAACAGCGGCGTAAGCTCACCGTCGGAAGGGCTGAGCAGCTCATAAGCATTGCCGTAGGCGCGGAGGTAGCGTTCCTTCAGGCCGGGAAAGTGCCGGTTCAGCTGGGCGTAGAAATACTCCCGGCTGCCTTCCCGCAGCGTCATGCCCGCCCCGAAATAAACGATTCCCTTTACGCCCGTTTCTGCGCAGCCCTGCAGAATGCCCAGCAGGTTTTCGGCAGTGTCATTCAGGAAGGGCAGAAGAGGGCACAGCCACACCACCGTGGGCACGCCTGCCTGCTGGAACTGCCGCAGCGCCTCCAGCCGGGCGCTGGTGGGGCAGACGTTGGGTTCGAGGATGCGGCAAAGCCGGTCGTCCCACGTGGTCAGGGTGATCTGCACCACGGCCTTGGCCCGGCGGTTGATCTTCTGCAGCAGTTCCAGATCTCGAAGAATACGGTCGGATTTAGTCTGAATGGCAACGCCGAAGCCGTAGTCGTAGATCAGCTGCAGCGCCCGGCGGGTATAGCCCAGCTCCATTTCCAGCGGAAGGTAACTGTCCGACATGGAGCCGGTGCCGATCATGCACTTTTTTCGTTTGCGCCGCAGCGCGTCCTCCAAAAGAACCATGGCATTCTGCTTTACTTCAATATCCTCAAAGGCGTGCTCCATATGGTAGCACACGCTGCGGGAGTCGCAGTAGATGCAGCCATGGGTACAGCCCCGGTACAGGTTCATGCCGTTTTGGGCGGAAAGCAGGGTCTTGGCGTGGACGTAGTGCATGGAATGTGCTCCTTTCCGGTGCAGCCCGTTATTCCCAGCTTTTTTCGCGCAGCCGCCGGGCGATCTCCGCAGTGTCCGGGAGATGATCGGTGTTCAGAACTTGCGTCAGGTCAAAAATGCGGGGACCCATGGGCGCGCGGAGCGTACGCTTTGGAAAGTCGGTCTCATAAAATTTTTCGACGAAGAAATAGCGGTGCTTGATGCTGAACAGATCGTTGCCGCGCTGTTTTTCTTCTTCCATGATCTGCCGGATCGTCCGTTCCCTTTTCTCTGTCAGCTCTCCCTGTTCGACTGTATAGAGGAATTGTCCGTCTGCATCCTGTTCGGCGGTGATCCTGGCGCAGATTTTTCCAATGGCCGCGACGGTTTTGTTCCGATAAAGGCCGATATAGTCGTGAGGGCGCGAAGCGGAGGCGGCGCGGTTGAAGTAAACGCCGCTGCGGACGTTCCCGTCAAAGGTTTTGCCGGAAAGCTGCATCTTCATATATTTCCATGAGTCGCTTCCGAGAAAAAGCCCGTCGTGAGCGCAGTATTCCAGAAAATCGGCCAGTACGTCCTGCATTTCCGTGTCCTGATCGTCCAGCACATCCTGAAAGGCGGCGGTCAGGTCGGCAAAGGTCGTGTTGATGTGCCGGACAGGAGAAGAAGAACTCGTATTCCATTGGGTAAGATGCTGCTCCAATGTCTGCTTTTTGGCTTTGCTCATCGGGGTAGGGGCTAGCGTCAGCAGCACCTTGTATTCTTCATTCTGAAAGGAACTTAAATGATGCAGCAGCTGGTCTTCGTGGAACCAGTCGGACAGCTTTGTTTCCACAACGATTTTGAAGCTTTTCTGACTAATGATGGCGTCGGGGATGCTGTCCTCGTTTTTTTCCTGAATCTCGAAGGCAATCTCCGGCTCAAAGGGATCGGCGGAGTCCGGGTAGCAGAGCTGTTTGAGAAAAAGGAAAAACCGATCGGGGGAATACTGGTACAGTCGGGATAACAACAGCATGGTATTAGCGGTGGAGACGTTTTCTTTTGTATGATAACGCTGGAAATAATGAATTTTCATGATGGGACCTCCCCGGTCAGAAGCAGCTCACGATCCCCGCCCACGTCGCCCCGCCGAACCAAAGCCGCAGAACGATCAGCAGCACCAGATGCAGGGGATAGAGACCATACCCCAGCCATTTGGGCATTTTCACGCCGCTGTCCGTGTGTGTGAGGATCAGGGGCAGCGCCAGCCACGCCAGTGTTTGCAGATGGAAAAACGCGGTGAATACGTCGCCTAGCCCGGGCCAGCGGAGGAAACTCAGATTGAAGCCAAGAAAGGTCGTGACCACCTGACTGTTGGAGCCCCAGAACAGGGCGTACCCCAGAAAGGCCGCGGCCAGACCGCCCCGGGATTCCCGGGCCAGATACAGAAGCAGGATGAAGGTCAGCCCCCGCCAGCCGTAGTCGATCTCGCACAAGCCCAGCGCCAGATAGCACAGGGCCGGGCCCCAGAACTGGCTGCCGTACCGATGCAGCCGGATGCCCTGAATGGCGGCGGTGGCCAGCGCCAGCAGAAAAAGAATGTTCAGGTGCTGCCACGTGTGGTTCAGCGCCATCATATACAAGGGCTGGGAAATGGCGGCCAGCAGCAGGAGCCGCCCGAAATACCGCAGAGGGTGGCGGGTCTTGACGTTGCCCACGACCAGACACCAGGCGTACAGCGGCAGCGCGATCCGCCCCAGCACGCGCATTTCCAATAGATTGCCGAACAGCGCCACGCCCAGATGGTCGATCAGCATAAACAGAAGCGCCAGCGTTTTAAGCAGCGAGGTATCCAGATTGCCCGCCAGCCGCTCGTCCCGGCCGGGCTGCAGTTCCCATTCCATGGCCGTCCCTCCAAAACGTCGATTTTCTTTGAAAGTATATCATCCGCCCGGAAAAAAGAAAAGGGAGAAAGAAAGGCAAAACTTTTCCGCAGGAAAGAAAACTTTTCCCGCTTCCCGTTCGTCGTGTATAATGGAAGTCCCAAAACCCTGCGCAGGGAGCCGAGGACGAAATCACCAGCAAAAGAGGAGGATCGTTATGGATGCGACCACCTTTCAGGCGGAGGCGGAAAAATACGAACGGCTGATGTTCCAGATCAGCTGGTCCATGCTGCGCAACAGCGAGGATTGCGCCGACGCCGTACAGGACGCGCTCATAAAGGCATGGCAGAAGCGGGATACATTGCACGATGAGGAGCGCTTCAAGCCGTGGCTGATGCGCATCCTGCACAACACCTGCAAGGACATGCTCCGCCGCCGAAAGAAGGTGCGCTTTGTGTCCTACGAAGAACAGACCCTGACCGTTCAGCCCCCGGAAGTGCCCATGCCCGTAAACGAGGCCATTGAGCGGCTACAGCCGGAGTACCGCGTACTGATCACTTTGTACTATCTGGGCGGCTTTGATATGAAGGATCTGGCGTCCATGTTCTCCGTGCCTGTGACGACGATCAAATCACGGATCACCCGTGCCAAAAAACAACTCAGCCTTCTGCTCAAACAGGATGGGGAGGAAGAAGCCTTATGAAAGAACAGGAAATGAAGCGGCTGATCGAAGAAAATATTCCCGAAACGCCGGAAGCCTTCCACGACCGAATGAATCAGACCCTGAACAGCATCGTGGTGCAGGAACGCTGCCAGCGGATGCTGGAAACCAAGGACGTACCCGTGCGCCGGGCCAGACGGCTCAGCTTCGCCCTGACGGCGGCGCTCAGTCTGGTGCTGGTGGCGGCGGTGGCCGTGGCGGCCATCCATTGGAACGTGTTCGACCATCTGTTCGGAAATACGCCTGAAAACGCGGATCAGGTGATGCAGTCGGTCGTGTGCCGGCAAACGATCAACAATGTGGAGATCACCGTGGACGAGGCCGGCTACGACGGCAAGACCCTGTACCTGCAGTGGCGCTATCGGATGCTGGACGTGGACCGCACGCTGGGCGACCCCGACGAGAGCGGCCTGTATCCCGACGACCTGCAGCTTCTGGACGAACACAACGTGGGCTGGTGGATCGACCATATCTGGATCAACGGCAAGGCCATCGACATGCCCGCCAACTCCGCCGGGGACGAGAGGGGCAGCAGCGTACCCGGCGAGATCATCGAAAGCTGGTCCTATCGGCTGGACAACGAAGACCTGTATCTGCCGGACGGCAAGATCGAGATTTCTCTGCCCATTGGCGAACGCCAGCCCCTTGACGACTACAGCCTGCTGAACCATCCCGAAGTTTATGAGGAAGACGGCACCCTGAAGCTGCCGGAGAAGGGCATGGTCACGTTCCAGCTCAAGACCGACATGCGCAGCAAAGTGAAGGTGGAAAAGCCCGAACAGTGGACAGAAATGCCCGACCTGCGCGCCTGCGTCAGCGAAGCGGACTACACGCCCATCATGATGTACGTGACCCTGAAACTGGAGGGCAACCCGGACAGCCTGGCCAGGTTCATCGAGGAAAACGGCGAGGGCTATCTGGATGAGAACGGCGAGCTGCTGTGGCCCTACAGCGGTATGGATGTGTACGGCGAATGGGCTTCCGGCCTGACGCTGGTGGACGGCGACGGCAAGGAAGTGTTCCCCGGCATGCAGGAAGAATACGGCTTCGTGTACGGCTGCAACGGCCACGGCGACAACTGGGCTGAGTATCTGTTCCCCTATCGGGAGAGCTACCCCGCCGAAATGTGGCTCGCACCCATGGAAAACGGCACGGCGGACATGACGAAGGCCGTGCGGGTGCGCTGAGCCTGAACAGGAGAAGCAACCATGAAACACAGCATTGTGACCTTACTGACCGCGCTGGCGCTGACCTGCGCTCTGTGCCTTCCCGCCGGAGCGGAGACCCTTGCGGAACTCCGTCAGGAGACGGCGGGCGGCTGGCATGAGACTTTGACGGACAAAAACGGAGCGTCGGTCGTTATCGACGCGGAAATCGACATTCGGCCCGGGGCGGAGGAGGTCTCCGCCCTCCGGGTCAGCCCCGGGCCGCCGGCACCGGAAAGCAAACTGGAGATCTTCGACGGCAACTATAGCGGCCGCATGAACGAAAAAGGGATGCTCAGCCAGCTTTCGCCCACGATGATTCAAGGCTTGGAAGAACTGGGCGCCTTTCTTGGGGCGGAGCCCCAGGGCCGAAGAATCCCCGACGTGACCGGCACGGGCGGCCTTTCCTATGAGGCGGCGTTGAAAACGGCGGATGAGATCGTGAACCATCTTTTCGGCACAAGCATGAAAGACTACGAACTGGAATCCGTAGAGATCGCTCACTGGGAAAACCGGGATACCTGCCGGTATGAATTTTCGCCGGTGGTCGGCGGCCTGCCGCTGGGCAGCGCGCCTTTCGATCTGGACATCCGTTCTCAGGAAGACTGGGGCGTGAGCTTCGTCCTTTACACGGTGGACGGGGTGGAAACGCCCGCTTTGGAGCTGGCTCCCTTCGCCAAAGTGCAGGAGACGCTGAAAGCCGCTTTGGCGAAGGCAGACGTGCAGACGGTGCTGGGGCTTTTCCCGGAGGAAACCCTGACCTCCATTGAAAATATTCGGCTGGAATACCTGGCCTTTGCGGACGGGAAGGGCGGCGTTGTCCTTCGGCCCGCATGGGTGATGGACGTTTACTCCGAAAACGAAGGCCCACAGGTCAGAAGCCTGTGCTTCTCCGCCCAGACCGGCCAAAAGCTGGAAGTGAAGGACGGGCTGTATCGGTAGAAACTGTAAGGGAAAACGAAAGGGAAGTCCGAAATTGGACTTCCCTTTTTTTATCTCCGATTTACAGCCCTATCGGCATGGCCCTGCCGCTGTGGGCGGCAGCGTCCCGATTCAGCGTATCGCCGTCCAGAATCAGCTGGCCGTTGACAAAGACCTTTTCGATGCCGAAGGATTTTTCCTGATCGGGGACGGCCGCCCTGAGCAATGCCTCGTCAAAGACGGTCACGTCGGCGTAGCAGCCCTCCCGGAGGTAGCCACGATCCCGCAGCTGGAAACGATCCGCCGCAGCGCCAGTCATCCGGCGAACCGTTTTTTCCATGGAATCGCCAACGCCAAGCGCCGCGTCCCGGAGAAACTTGGGAAAACAGTCGTAAATGGCGGGGTTCTGAACGCCGTGATCCTCCACCCACGCGTCGGTCATGAACAGGCACAGATCGTCCTTTTCAAAGGCGTGAATGATCTCTTCCGTGGTATAGGGCCCCATATTGACCCGGCCCTGAAAGTTGGATTCCCGGCAAAGGCGCAGGTACATGTCCAGATCGCTGACACCACGCTCCTTTGCCAGCTGATGAACGGTTTTGCCCTCGTATTCCTCGTAGCCGGGGCCGATGTAGGCGATCTCAATGTCGCGAAAATCAAAACCCAGCAGCAGGATGGAAGCCCGCACCAGCAAGCGGAGTTTCAGCCGGTTCAGGGGTTTGCACCGTTCTTCCTCGCTCATGCCCTGGTACCATGCCGGCAGAATGACCGTGATGACGGACACGCCTTTGGTTTCGTGGTAAATATCGAACTGAACCTGAACGCCCTCTCGCCGCATCCGTTGGATGATGGCCATAGCTTTTGGCCTATCGGAAAAGGTGTTGCGACCGACGAAAATAAAATGGGAATACTGCAGCTTGAGATTCGTGCCTTTGGCAATGTGCTCCAGCTCGTCCAGCGCCCTCAGCAGATGAGAACGGCCCAGCAGCTGGGGATAGGCCATCGAGACCTTGGACTCCGCCCGGGGGTGTACGGTCAGGGGCCGGTCGTATTTCACGCACAGCGCGGCGACTTTTTTCAGTTCTTCTTCATCGGCGTAAAGACCGGGCGAGTACATCAGCCCCAGCGATATGCCCGCCGCGCCCTGTTTCAAGTTTTCTTCCAGAATGGCCAGCATCTGTTGCTCTTCTTCCGGGGTCAGTTTGCGGTTTTCACCGCCCGCAACGCTGGCCCGGGCGCTGCAATGGCCGGCCAGCACCGCGATATTGCAGGGCATGTTTCCATCGGCGGCTTCAAACAGGCTTTGGGCATTCGGGTAAACGCCGGTGGTCTGTCCCCGGTAGCCGAACAGTCCGCCGCCTATCTGGTCGGTATAGGGCGTTTCTTTTTCAAAACCGATGGCGGACAGGCCGCAGTTGCCTGTGACAAACGAAGTAATGCCCTGCCGGATGAACGGTTCGAAGCAGGGCAGGCAGTTTGGACGGATGGCGAACCAGTCGTTGTGGGAATGACTGTCGATAAAGCCGGGGGCAACGGATTTTCCTTGCAGGTCATAGATTTTGTCCGCTGCAGCGTCGATCCGGGGCGCAACGCGGGCGATGCGGTCATCTTTCAGCAGCAGGTCGCCCTGAAAGGGCGGAGCGGCAGTCCCGTCGTAGATTTTGGCATTTTTCAACAGAATGGTCATAGGATTCCTCGCTTTCCGATGTAGGGTTGGATAAGTGCAGAATAACGACCTTATTATACGTTATTTTTTCAAAAATACCAATTTTTGATTTTTCCTCGGAAGAGAGCGAAACTTTCCCCCTCTCCCAAGCGTCCTATAGGGTGAAAGCGCTTATCCCATGCGCCCGGCGGAAACACGGCGGGCCGAAAGGAAATATGCTACAAATGAAACGGCTTCTGTCATTGCTGTTGACGGCAATGCTTGTGTTTTTGGTGCCCTTTTCTGCCTTGGCGGAGGAGCCGCTGCTTCGGCTAACGGTGATGGCGGCGGGAGAAAGCGACTGTATGCTGCTGGAATCGGGTGGCGAAGCCATGCTGGTGGACGGCGGCAGCAACAAGTACCGCGAACGACTGGTGAAAATGCTGGAAAGCCGGGGACTGACCCGGCTCAAGTATCTGTATAATTCCCATCCCCATGACGACCACATCGACGGCCTGTACCGGGCGATGCTGCAGGGGATCACCGCCGAAGCGTTTTTAACGCCCTTCGGGCCGGGACTGCCCAGCGAACTGCACAGCCGCACTTTGAAAACGGCCAAGCGGCGGGAAATTCCCGTGCGGGTGCTGGAAAACGGCGAGAGCTTTTCACTGGGCAGCGCCAGGCTGACCCTGCTGCGCTGGATGGCGGGATGCACTCTCAACGACCAGAGTGGAATGCTCCGGGTAGAGGTGGGGGAGACGGCGCTGCTTTTGTGCGCCGATGTGACCGGCAAGGCACAGAAAGCACTGCTCCGCAGCCTTCCGCCGGAACTTTTGCGGGCGGATGTGGTCAAAGCGCCCCATCATGGCCTGACGCCTTTTGTCAGCGAATTTCTGGACGCGGTGGAGCCGCAGATGATCGTTGTCACCAATACGCCGCGCCGCGCGCCCAAGCTGGCCGGTCAGGCGAAGCATCGGCAGCTGCCCCTGTATTTCAGCGGAGCCCAAACGCTGGTGCTGGAAACGGACGGCGTGAATTGGACGGTTCGGGAGGAAAAACCATGAGTGGAAAACGAATGAGCTGGCTCCTTTGCGCGGCATTTTTACTGGCGCTGATGGTTCTGCCCGCCCTGGCAGAGACGGACGAGATCGTGCTGACCTTCGGCGGGGACTGCGTGCTTGGCACCCGGGAGCAATGGAAAAAGAAGAAAAACACCTTTGACACCGTCGTTGCCGATCAGGGCATGGAGTGGTGCTTTGAAAAGATTCGGGAGCCATTCGAAACGGACGATCTTTCCACCGTCAATCTGGAAGTGGTGCTGCAGAAGGGCAGCAAGGGACATGAACGGAGCAAGCAGTTCACCTTCCGGGGCGACCCGTCCTACACGGAAATCCTGTCCGCCGCGTCCATCGAGCATGTGAATCTGGCCAACAATCACTATATCGACTTCGGCAGACCGGGACGGGCCAGCACGGTGGCGGCGCTGGAGGCGGGCGGCATTGCCTACAGCGGCTACACCTATCGTTATGTGACGGAGATCCGCGGCCACAAGATTGGCTTCGGCGGCTGCCGGGAGACGGTCTGGCGGCAGAAGCCGGAGATCATGCGGGAGGACCTGCAGGCCCTGCGGGAGGAAGGCTGCGAGGTGATCGTCTACTCCTGCCACTGGGGCAAGGAATATGCCGCCCGGCATAACGAGCGGCAGGAAAAAATGGCCCGGGAGGCGATCGACGGCGGGGCCGATCTGGTGATCGGAACCCATCCTCATGTGGTGCAGGGCGTCGAAGCGCAGGACGGCGCGGTGATTGTCTATAGTCTGGGCAATCTGGTGTTTGGCGGCACCCACAAAATGAAAACCTTCGACGGTCTGCTGGTTCAGGCGGCGCTGCGGTTTGACGAGCAGGGTTACGCGGGCGTGTCGCTGCGACTGCTGCCGGTGCTGACCTCCGGCTCTGCGCCGGAAAACGACTTCCGTCCGGTATTCGCGCAGGGCGAGGACGCGGCGCGTATTTTGGGCGCCGTTCAGAAGGACAGCCCCTTCGCCGTTTCCTCCGAAATGTGGTTCCCCGCCCGCTGACCCTTGCATGGCCTTTCCAAACGTGGCATACTAATAAGGGGAGACGATGGGGCCTGTGCGGCCCCAAACCCCGCAGTTAAGGGCTTCGCCCTTAGCAATCCCGACATTGACCGTGCTATGCACGGTCAAAAATGGGTCAAGGGCATAGCCCTTGGCAGGGTGCAGGGGCGGCAGCCCATGCAGCAGCGTTGAAACGGAGGAAAGAAACAATGAAAGTGATGCTTTTGAACGGAAGCCCCCACGAAAAGGGCTGTACGTATACCGCGCTGGAGGAAGTGCAGCGGGAATTGAAAAAGTGCGGCGTGGATTCGGAGATTCTCCACGTGGGTCACGAGGACATCCACGGCTGTATTGGCTGCGGTTATTGCGGCCGGGAGGGACGCTGCGTGTTCGACGACGCAGTGGACCGTATCGGCGCAAGGCTGGATGAGTTCGACGGCTATGTGTTCGGTACGCCGGTGTACTACGCGGGCATTTCCGGCCAGCTGAAATCCTTTATGGACCGGCTGTTCTACGCCTATAAGAACCATATGCAGTATAAGCCCGCTGCAGCGGTGGTCAGCGCCCGCCGGGGCGGCTGCGTGTCCACCTTCGATGATATCAACCGCTTCTTCACCATTTCCTGTATGCCTGTGGTGCCCTCCCAGTACTGGAATCAGGTGCACGGCGCAAAGCCCGAGGACGTGCGGAAGGACGAAGAAGGCCTGCAGATCATGCGCACGCTGGCCCAGAATATGGCGTGGATGCTGAAGCTGATCGAACTGGGAAAGAAAAACGGCCTGCCCCATCCGGAGCGAGAACCGTTTATGAGAACCAATTTTATTCGATAACGTCCGGCAGTTCGCCGCCGTGGCGAATGATGGCGCGCCATACGTCCAATACGTGGTCGCATTTGCGGATGCCCGGCTTCCAAAGCCCGGCGTCCGCTTTTGCCATCAGGAAGGGATGACCGACCTCGGCCAGCATACTTTCGTCGTTGTAATTATCGCCGAACGCGGCGGCCTCCGCGGGGGAAATGTTCAGCGTCCGCATCAGGTCTTTCAGCCCCATGCCCTTGTTGGACAGGTTGAAATCGCACCATTCCTCGCCGGAGCGGGCCACGTTCACCGCGGAGCCCCACTTTGACTGCAGCTTGTCCATGAAGGGGTCGATGGTGCCGGGATGATAGGCCGCCAGCTTGATGAAATCATCGTCGATCTGGGAAAAATCGTCCACGATGGTCATGGTGTTGCGCAGGGTATAGACCATGCTGTCGCAGAAGGGACGGTCGCTGGCCAGCGTATAGCAGCAGCGAACGCCGCTTAAAAGAATACTCAATCCAAGCCCTTGCAGGGTCTGGGTAATGCCCAGCGCAGCGGCGCGATCCATGGGGTGGATGCTGACGATCTCTCGGCCCACCGCGTTCAGGCCGCCGTTTTCGCACACGAAGCCCATTTCCCGGGCGATGGGCTGAAACTTCCGGCGCAGGTTGTCATACTGCCGCCCACTGGCCGCCACCAGCAGAATGCCGAGCTTTTTCAGATCCTCCGCCACGTCGTAAAAGCCCTCCGGCAGCGCGCCGCCTTTTTCCAGCAGCGTTCCGTCCAAATCTGTCGCGATGAGTCGAATCATAGCAGCCTCCCGTTTTTTGCGTATTCAAACGAAAGGGATTATACCAGAAAACGCGGGGCTTTGTCACCCCTTTCCCGGCCGTTTGTTCTTTCGCTGCACTTTGCTTGCAAAGCGGGGATGCACCTCTTACAATAGGAAGGAAAGAAAACGCCCGCTCGGGGGCTCGGTTTCGGAGGAAAGGATTTTGCAATGACGAAAGCAAAGATTGCCATGAAAACGCCGCTGGTGGAGATGGACGGCGATGAAATGACCCGGATCCTCTGGCAGATGATCAAAGAAAAGCTGATTCTGCCCTATGTGGATCTGAAAACGGAATATTACGACCTGGGCCTGAAACATCGGGATGAGACCGACGATCAGGTGACGGCGGACAGCGCCAACGCGGCCCTGCGGCTGGGCGTGGCCGTCAAGTGCGCCACCATTACGCCCAACGCCCAGCGGGTGGAGGAATACGGCCTGAAAAAGATGTGGAAAAGCCCCAACGGCACCATCCGCGCCATGATGGACGGCACCGTGTTCCGCACGCCCATTCTGGTGCCGGGTATTTCGCCATGCGTCCGCAACTGGAAAAAGCCCATCACCATCGCCCGTCATGCCTACGGCGACGTGTACAAGAACACGGAGATCCGCGTGCCCGGCCCGGGCAAGGCCGAGCTGTGCTTCACGGACGAGGACGGCCGTGAGACCCGGGAGACCATCATGGATTTCGGCGGCAGCGGCATCATTCAGGGCATCCATAACACGGATAAGAGCATTCTTTCCTTTGCCCACAGCTGCTTCCGCCGGGCGCTGGATATGAAGCAGGATCTCTGGTTCTCCGCCAAGGACACCATTTCCAAGACCTACGACCACCGCTTCAAGGATATTTTTGCGGAGGTGTACGAGGCAGACTATAAGCGCGCCTTTGAGGAGGCGGGCATTACCTACTTCTATACGCTGATCGACGACGCAGTGGCGCGGGTCATCCGCAGCGAGGGCGGCTTCATCTGGGCTCTGAAGAACTACGACGGCGACGTGATGAGCGATATGCTGGCCACGGCCTTCGGCAGTCTGGCCATGATGACCAGTGTGCTGGTAGCGCCCACCGGCCAGTATGAGTACGAGGCGGCCCATGGCACCGTGACCCGGCATTATTACCGCTACCTGAAGGGCGAGGACACCAGCACCAACCCGGTGGCGACCATCTTCGCGTGGACGGGCGCACTGCGCAAGCGGGGTGAGCTGGACGGAACACCCGACCTGTGCGCTTTTGCCGACCGGCTGGATAAAGCCACGCTGGACACCATCGCAGGCGGTCAGATGACCGGCGATCTGGCCCGCCTGTACGAGGGCGAAGCCCAGACGCTGACCAGTGCCCAGTTTATGGACGCGATCGCGGCGAGAATGTAAAACCATAGACAAAAGCCCGCTCCGATCTCGGGGCGGGCTTTGCTGTGTTGCTCTTATTCCTTCACCGTCAGAACGCTGACGCCGTCGGGGATGACCACCACACTGGCCTGCTCGCCCTTGAGACGATAGGCGATCTCCAGCGCTTCGTCCGGGGTGGAGGCGGGGATCATGTTGGCCTTGCGGACTTCGTCGTGGTTCAGGAAGGTGGTGACCAGAATGACCGGGTGCTTCCGCAGCACGCGGACGCAGACCTGCGTACACCACTGCTCCGGGATGGTCTTCTCCGGCGGAATGGAGGACAGATAGCGGTCAATCTCGTCTGGAGTGCCCCGCTGGATCAGCTGGCCGAAATGCGCGCCGCCCATGCCGTCGCAGCAGCTGCAGCACATGATGATCACGCCGTCCTCACCCGCACAGGCTTCCGCCGTGGCCATGGCCTTGGGACTCTGGTACAGGTTCTGATCCAGTGGGTAGCCGCCGTTGCTGGTGATGACGATGTCCCCCGTGACCACCGGGCACTGAGACCACTGGCGGATGAACGCCACCCCGGCTTCGTGGGCCTTTTCCAGATCGCCTGCCCAGGCGGCTACGATCTTCTTTTCGCCGTCCAGCGCCACATTGAAAATGAACTGTACGTTGACCGCCTTGGCCGCGCAGAGCATATCCGCGTGAATGGGGTTGTCCTTCAGCATTCCCGAATTGGAACGGGGGTGGGACACGGCCTTGTAGCTGTGGTTTTCGTTGACCGTCCGTTCGGAACAAATGCCGGGCAGGATGCTCTTGCGTCCCCCGGAAAAACCCGCGAAGAAATGGGGCTCCACAAAGCCTTCCGTCACCAGCAGGTCGCATTCGGCGGCCAGCCGGTTCACCTGAAACACCGCGCCGGAGGGCAGAGTACACAGCTCGACAAACTGCTCCGGGGCGAAGGCGTTGTTGATGGCGATCTTCTCATGATCGACGATCTCGTCGCCGAACATGCGGCGCTGTTCCTCCTCCGTGGTGGGACGGTGCAGACCGGTGGCGATGAGAATGGTAATGTCCGCGTCGGGATTGCCCGAGCGAATTTCCTTCAGCAGCAGGGGCAGGGTGATCTTGCTGGGCACGGCCCGGGTATGGTCGCTGGTAACGATGACGATGTTCCGTTTGCCTTCCGCCAGCGTCCGCAGACGGGGCGAGTCGACGGGATGCTCCAGCGCGTCCAGCACCAGCTGTTCCTGACTTTTTTCGGCATGAAAGCCGTGCATTTTGGCCGTCAGTACGGCCTTGAGGTTTTCCTCCTCCACATGAAGAGCCAGTGTGGAGGTATAGTAGGGGATGGGGATCGTCCGTTGCATGGGCGCGGCCTCCTGTGCCTGTTTTTGGGGGGACTTTTTTTCTATGTGCCATGATACCAAAGAAGGCCGGAGAATGTCAATACAGAGGAAAACGGCGCTATTTGGGTGGCTTCGGGTGGAAAAATCTCCGAGAACCGGGAGCTTTGGAACTTGACAGCCCTTAGAACAAGTTTTTTGATTTTGTCAAGTCACAACTATGCGCGATTGCGCATAGTTTTTGAGCCGTGAAAGAAGGCCAAAAAGGAGGAAAACCGTCCGGAAAACGCATCGCAAAAAAGACGAAAATCGTTGAAAATAAAGAGAATAATGTGCTTTACAACAAATGAAATAATAATATAAATCTATAACCATTCAATCTGAATAAGTGAGAAATTCAATGAAAAATGTCAAAAAAATTAGCCGATTCGGGTGTGAAATCGGCTAATTTTATGTATGCGGATAGAAACGAAAACACGTAAATATAGTCGCTATGCTAAGAAACTGCTAAGATGATATTCTACTGGAAATGGAAAGAATAGTCTGTACAACGTTTTCTTCTGCTGTACATGAAAATTCTAAATTATAATTTATAGAATTTATGTAGACTTTTGGCAAAAACCATGATATACTAACTGCGTCCAGTCAGGAGGCGTGTCGAGACGTCTGCGGAATGGGAATCCTTCGCAAATTCATTTCCAGGCAAAATCCGAATGGCAACAGCTCTGTTTCCCCCGATTGGGAGAGGGCTGGTATGTGTACGCGTTTTCGATGCGCCACTGTGAACCTTCGCTTCTGCGTTCTTCCCGTATGAAAGAAAGGACGCGGTCCGGCGGCTGTTTGAGTACCAGGCGAACAGCTGCGGGGGACTTTCCGAGTCCGCGGAGGTTCGCAGTCTATCCGAATTTCCAGAGGAGGAAGAGGTATGAAAATGAACAAGCTGCTGGCCCTGACGCTGGGATTGGCCCTCGGGCTGATGATCTGCGCCTTCGCCTGTGCGCAGGAAGGGGAAAGTGTTGGGCTTTCCGCTATTCCTGAGATCCCCGCGGAGCTGATCGCCGAGATCCCCGCGGCTTATGTGGAGGAACCGTCCGCAGAGCCTGCGCAGACTCCCTCGATTCCCGTGGTGCTGCCCGCGGTGGAGAACAGCCAGGAGTTTGTGCCCACCCTGTCCTCCAACTATGCGTATATCAGCGGCGGCACCCGCCTGTATAAGACCGCCGCGAAGGACAAGCTGCTGGGCACCTTCGCCGGGACGAACCCCGTCCGGGTGATCTGGCAGAAGGACTATTATAATGAAACGGGAGACGTCGAGTACTCTCTCTATCAGGCCGTCTTCTATGCCAACGGTCAACGGGTGGAGGGCTATTTCTATGCGTCCGCGCTGGGCTTCCTGACCCTGAGGGACGAGGCCGAGCTGCTGGACGGCTCCGACGAGCTGAAAATTCTGACGGCGGACTTCGAATTTGCGGCGGATGAAACGCCCGCGCCGGACTATCCCTGCACCAACACCAACGCGGTGAACCTGCGCAAGGGCCCCGCCAAGAGCGAGGAAAAGCTGGCTCAGCTGGCCGATGGCACGCATGTGGACGTGATCGAAGCCGTGACCAACGCCGCGGGCGAGGTCTGGCTGAAGGTGACGGCCGGCGGCAAGACCGGCTATGTGATGGCGGGTCTGGTGGACGGATATAGCGCTCCCGCTGGGGAGGACAAGCAGGAGGAGCCGGTACAGGAAGAACGCCAGATTCGGGTGTCTGCTTCTTACGATACGGACGAACTCCAGCTGGGCAGCCGCATTACGCTTACGGCAAAGCTGGAGGGATATGACGGCCAGAGCTATACTTGCTGCTGGCAGTATGCCGCCGCCGATAAAGAGGGAAATATCATCGGAGAGTGGCAAAACGCGCAAAGCAGTGCGCTGTCCTATTCCTACACGCTCAGCGAAGAAAATCTGCTTACCGCATGGAGAATGTGCGTAACCATCAGCGAATGATCTTTTCGCTATGTGACTGAAAAAAGCATATCGGCAGACAGGGAGGAGAAACCATCATGAAAAACGGCTTTCAGAAGCTTACTGCGATTTTCATGACCGTCCTCATGTTCCTTGCGGTCATTCCCGTAAGCGCATGGGGAGCGGAACAATATTCCAACAGCGTGGTCCCGGGCATCAGCGTGCTGAGCATTTTGCCGGGAGACACCAACACGATCACGTATATTTTCCAGAAAAAGAACGGCGAGCAAACGGAGGAAATTGCCCGGCAGATCGTGAAGAAGGGCGATACTCTTCTGGAGCCTGAAGTCAAAACGGGCGAAAATGAAAAGTTCACCGGCTGGGAACCTGCCGTCACGTTTGGAACGGTCGGAGAAATCACAGAGACCAAAACGATCACGGTAACGGCGAAGATCGAAAAGGTTTACTATATCTTCTTCAAGGATAACACGGGCCGTGTCGTAGCTACGAAGGAGTGCACGGACGGCCAGACGGTCAGCGATTTCAGCGACGTGACCTTCCCGGTCGGCCCGGATGAAAGCATTACCGGCTGGTACTTCGACGAAGCAGCCCAAACGGAAAAAGCGGACTCTGTGACCATTAACGGCCAAAACGTTACGCTCTATGCCAAGGTCGAAAAGGGCTACTGGATCACTTTCGATGCAAACGGCGGCTCTTATACCGCGCCGGTGTTCTATGCCAACGGTACGGCTGCTGCTGCACCTGTGACGAATCCCACGCTGCCGGGCTATTCCTTTGATGGGTGGTATTTGGATAAGGACTGCACGAACCCGGCAAATTTTTCCGAGATCACCACCTCTACGACGGTATATGCCGGATGGGAAGCTGCTAATACCACTTACACGGTTATTCATTGGCAGGAAAATGCTGATGATAACGGCTATTCCTATAAGGAAAGCGAAACAAAACAGGGAGCAAGCGGAAAACAAACTGCTGCAACGGCCAAGTCTTATCTGGGCTTTACTGCACAGACGATTACGCAGGAGACGATTGCAGGCGACGGTTCTACCATCGTTAATGTGTATTATAAGCGAAATGTATATGACATAAAGTTCTATGAGATTAAATGGAACAATTATCAATATCAATGGAGCGAAATTACAAGCATACGCATTACCGCAAAATATGGGGCAAATATTAGAAATGAGTGGCCGACTTATAATGATAGCAACACATGGTCGACGAATAGTGAATACTCGTCCTACTGGGGACTTCAAGGGCCTTATCAAGTTAACATTGATACGATGCCGTTAAATGGTGCTACCTTCTATGGCCCTAAGACTGGAAGTGGTAGTGAAACCGCACATTATTATGTAGAGGTTCTCCCAGGAGAAAGCGGCACTACATATCATGGTACGACCTATAAGTTGGATCATAGTGACACAAGCCCCGGAACTGGTTATACCGTAACGCAGGAAGATAAATATGATTTGACTGGTTTTACATACAAAGAAGGCACTAAAAATGGTGGAAAATATGACAATGCTAAATTCTATTACACCCGCAATAGCTATAATGTAGTTTACGTCAGCAATAGCCAAACAGTGAATACAGCTTCCTATAAATACGAAGCTGACATCAGCAACGCTGGTGGCTATGTTCCCACGACTGCGCCGGTCGGAAAAGAAGACTACGTATTTGCCGGCTGGTATGCCGACCCGACGGGGCAAACGGAATATAAGTTTGACGGCAAGACCATGCCCGCCCAGAACATCACCGTCTATGCCAAGTGGGTACCCCCGACCTACACCGTGACGCTCTACGATCATGACGGCAAGATGATTGCCATCGGCACTGATTTGGAAGGCAACCCCATCTATTCGCTAGAAGTAGCCAAGGGTGCAAAGTTTGACGAAAGTCAGGTTCCGGTGATCACGCTGGATGAGGGAGAAACCTTCCTTGGATGGAAGCTGAAAGACGGCACGCCTTTCAACCTTGACACAGAGATCAATCGGGACTACGAACTGTATGCCCATGTCGGCAGTACAAAGGGATATAGGGTTCAATACAAGGGAGGCGAAGACACCACCGGCACAGCCCCGTTGGATGACACAAACTACGCCGAGGGTTCCTATGCGGATGTAAAGCTGCCCGGTGATCTGGCTAAGGCTGACAAGGTATTCCTTGGCTGGGCAACCGAAGCGACTGCCCCCACTAAGATTTACCAGCCCGGAGACAAGCTGCCCATTGAGGCGGGTAAGGCTGTGGACGGCGTTATTACCCTCTATGCCGTGTGGGGAGACAAGCCCGTCCAAACGAAGCTGACCTACAAAGCCAACTTTGAGGGGGCAGAGCCTGCCGAGAAGGTTTGTGAGCTGGAAAACAATGCAACAGTGACGATTTTGGACTATGGCAATGCCGAACTCGGACTGCCGACACGTCCCGGTTACGAGTTCCTCGGATGGTCGGAAGATCCGAAGGCAAAGGAAACGGACAAGCTCTATAAGGCTGGCGATCAGATTATCGTCGATGAGACGACAGCCAAGAACATTCTGTACGCCATTTGGAAGCAAAGCGTAACGAGTGTGAAGGTTGCAAAGCAGGTAACCGGCAACTTCGGCGATAAGACCAGGGAGTTCAAGTTTGAGATTACCTTTACGGATGCAAACGGTAAGGCTTTGCGTCTGGTACAAACCGATAAAGCACCTACTTACAGCATCACTTCTGACACTACTGTTGGCGGCGAAAAACTGACTGTTCTCATGAAGGACAAAGGTGAAATCACCCTTACCAATGTGCCGATTGGTGGTACGTTGGTCGTGACGGAGATTGAAGCATCGGGTTATCAAACCAGCTATAAGATTGGTGAAACAGAGTCCCAGGAGGGGAATGTGGCTCGGTACATCGTCCCCGAAAATGGCGGTACGATCACCTTCATCAATCACCGCAACGTCTCCCCCGACACCGGCGTCTTCGTTGATTCCCTGCCGTATATCCTGATTATCGCCTGCGTGGCAGGCGCAGCGGCGCTGTTCCTCATCCGCCGTCGGAAGAAACGTGAGGACTAAGGAGTAACAAAACGATGCCACCAAGGAACGGACAACAGCCCGCGCAAAAGCCCGTTCAGAGCCGGGCGCAGGGACGAAAGGAAACCATCCAGCCCTTGAACTGCGAACAGAAGCGCATCCTGCAATGGCTGCGCAAGGTGCGCTTCCGCAAGCAGCTTTTCGGCGGAATAAGCGAGCGCGACGCATGGAAAAAGATCGAGGAACTGAACGCCATGTACAATAACGCTCTCATGGCCGAACGGGCGCGCTACGACGCACTGTTGGAACGGCAGCGCTGGGAGTATGGCTATGGCTATCAGCCGTCCGACCCGGCGCAGGGGTATGAAGCCGACGGCCAGTCTGCCGGGGAGGATGGGCAGTAATGGCCGCCAAAAAGCCGCGTACCCCCGAGGAAGCCATCAAACAGCGCCGGGATCAGCTGGCCGCCAAGGCCGAAAACCGCAGTCTGCTCCTCCGCGTGGTGCTGATCGCTGTGGTGTGCTGGGGCTTCTTTCACTACCTGTTTCTGATCACGCAGGTCAAGGGCATGGACATGTTCCCCGCCGTGAAGGACGGCGACCTGGCCATCGTGTTCCGGCTGCAGCAGGAGTACGCCAAGAACGACGTGATCGTGTACCGCACGGAAACGGGGCTCAAGTTCGGCCGCATTGTGGCCCGGGCCACGGATAACGTCACCATCGACGACAGCGGTTCCCTTACCGTGAACGGCACGACCCAGACCGGCGAAATCCTCTATCCCACCTATCCCGAGGAGGACAGCAGCCTGGCCTACCCCTATCAGGTGCCGGAGAACAGCGTGTTCGTGCTGGGCGACTACCGCACCCGCTCCACCGACAGCCGCCTTTACGGGGCCATATCGCTGGATCAGGTGGAGGGCAAGGTCATCACCATTCTAAGGCGCAGGGGTCTCTGACCCGCGCCGAACATCCACGGTATCAGCCCGGCTCCACTCGCCGGGAATGATATAACTTCCCTTTCAAAATCTGAAAAACAAGGAGAGAAACAAAGCCATGAAAAAGTTTGTAGCGATCCTCTTGACTTTGATGCTCGTGCTGGGCATCGGCGCGGCGGTTGCGGAGGGTGCGGAAGCGCCCACCACGTATGAAGACATGAAAACGATTACCATTACTAAGAATTATGAACTTACCAATGAGGGCACTGTGTCTCCCGGTGAAACCTTTAATTTCACCATCGCAGCCAATTCTGTTACGGACGCTGCTGAAGACGTGACCGTTGCGAATATGCCCATGCCTACTATCGGCAGTGTAACTTATGTGGATGGTGAAGCTGGTTCCGCTACCAAGAGCAAGACAGTGGAAATTAGGCTGCCTGACTATACCAGTGTTGGTATCTATACCTACATCGTTAAGGAAACTGCTGGCACCACTGCTGGCGTTACCTACTACGGCAAAGATATCCTGCTGAAGGTTACTGTCATTGAACAGGGCGGCAAAATCCGTGTTGCGGCTGTTCACACCGAAGAAGGACATAGTGGCACTGGTGATAACAAAAAAGACACTTTCGCGAATACCTATGAAGCTGGCACCCTGAATGTGACCAAGACGGTTGCCGGTAACTTGGGCGATCAGAGTAAAATGTTTGATTTCACCGTGACATTCACTAAGCCCACTGTCAAAGAAGTCAAGAGTGCAATTAACGCTAAAGTTGCTGGCACGGGTGCCACTGACTTCAACGTTGCTTGGGATGATAAAGGTACGTATACCTATACCTTCCAACTGAAGCACGGCCAAACGGCCTCCTTTGAAAATTTGCCCTATGGCGTGACCTACACCGTGACTGAAGCTGCGGCTGATGGTTACACCACCACCAAGGCTGACGACAGTGGCACCATCAGCGCCGCCGAACAGACCGCTGCTTTCACCAACACCAAGACCGGCGAGATCGACACCGGCGTGACCACCGAGAATCTGCCATACGTCCTGCTGATCGGCTTTGTGGTGCTGGCCGGCGCCGCGCTGCTCATCAAGCGCAAGGCTCATAACAACTAAGCATCCGATTGACACGCGTCCTGCCCCGGCCGGGAAAGCGGAATCCCGGCCCTGACAGGGCGCCATGGACCGGCATAAAGGAGTGGCAGGATGGGAAGGGGCTTCGTCAGATTTCTAAATGGTCTGGTCAGTCTGGCCGTGGGCCTTTCCCTCCTGATCGCCGGGGCATATGCGGGCTATTGCCTGTGGGATAATCACCAGATCTATGCCGCCGCTGAAAACGTTCAGGACGATATGATCCGGCTCAAACCCAAAACAGACGACACAGCCGAGGAACAGGGGCCGTCCTTCGCCGAGCTCCTGCGCGTCAATCAGGACGTGAAGGCGTGGCTCACCCTCGACCATACCCAAATCGACTATCCCGTCCTGCAGGGCGAGGATAACTTCGCCTACATCAACACCGACGTTTACGGAAACTTCGCGCTGGCGGGCAGCATCTTTATCGACTCCCGCTGCGACCCGTCCTTTGCCGACCCGTATACCCTGCTTCACGGCCATCATATGGAAAACAGCAGGATGTTCGGCGATCTGGATCTTTATAAGGAGCTGGACTTTTTCCGGCAATACTACACGGGAACCTTAATTATCCCCGGCTATCAGTGGCCCCTGCGGGTCTTCGCCTGCATGGTCGTCCCTTCGTCCGAGGAAAAAATTTTCAATCCTACCCTTTGGAAAAAGGATGGGATCGGCCGGCTGCTTTCCTTCGTCAAGGCCGGAGCATTGCATTACGACGCTGAAACCGTGGCCATGCTGGAGGACACCATCCAGGCCGGTGAAACGCCCCGGGTCATCGCTATGGCCACCTGCTCGTCCGAATATACGGACGCAAGAACGATAGTACTGGCGGTTTTGAACGACTACGGCCAGGAAAACAGGGAGGATGTTTGAATATGAAATCGAACCTTCGCGCCATTTTGGTCACTGTGATTGCTCTGGCGCTGTGCCTGACCGCGCTTATGCCCGCCGCCTTTGCTGAAACCGCCGACAACTCCTTCTCCGTTACCCTTCATGGCCGGGTACAGCTTCGCGGCGGATCGATCCCCAAATCGAAAATGGATCGTTTCCTGATCCGCCTGACCCCTGCCGACAAGGAATGCCCCATGCCCAAAGGCAGCTCCGATTATTTCGACGCGGAAGCCGTAGGCTATGCGCGTGAGGTGGACGTGGTGTTCCCCATCACCTTCACGAAGCTGGGCGTTTATCATTATACGATCACGCAGATCCCGAAGAACATCAACCCCAATCTGACGTATGACCGGCGCACCTATGACGTGACGGTCAGTGTTTTTAACGGCGAAAACGGGATCGAGACCGCTGTCGCCATGCGGCTGAACGGTTCAGAAGCCAAGACTGATCTGGCGCTCTTCGTCAACAAATACTCCAGTAAGCCCGGCACGCTGACCCCCACCGGCGTCAGCCAAAACTGGCCGTGGCTTGTGGCCGGATGCGCAGCGCTGCTGATTGCCGCCGCATTCGTTTTCCGTTCCCTCCGCAAGAAGGAGGGCGGTGCGCAATGAGCCGCCGTTATCCCAAAAATCGAAAAAAACAGGGGGGCGCACGTCGCGCCCTGCTTGTTTTTCTTCTGACAGTGCTGATCCTGGCCGCGCTGGTGCTGGGTACGCTGGCGCTGCTTGAACTTTACGAGCAGCATTCGCTGGACAACTTCTATGCTTCCCTGTCCCGGAACAGTGAATGGACGGCAGACGACGGCGGAGAGGTCAGCCTTCCCACGCTGGCGACCGTCCTGCCGGGCCCCACGGCCACGCCGTCCACCGCAGACGCACAGTGGGTGCCGCAGGCCACGCTTCCGCCCTCTTATCTGGACGTGGAGTCCGAACAGCCCCAACAGGCCGTCTCCGAAAAGGACTTTGCCAAGCTGCGTCAGACCATGCCGGACATCGTCGGCTGGATTCGGCTGGACGACAGCGTGATAGACTATCCTGTGGTTCAGGGTGAGGACAACGAGTACTATCTGAAGCATTTTCCCGACGGTACGCAGAACCGCTTCGGTTCCATCATGATGGACGAGGCCAACCGGGGCGATTTCAGTGACACAGTGAACATTCTTCACGGCCACCACATGCGTGGCGGCTCCATGTTCGGCGGCCTTCACCAGTACGAAAGCCGCGAGTACTGGGAGACCCACCAGACCATCCGTCTGATGACCCCTGACGGCGATTACGACGTGGCCGTTTTCGCCGCCTACACAGTGAATGGCTACACGTTTACCTATCCCACCAATTTCGACACCGAGGAGGACTTCAACAAGTTCATTCACCGGGCTATCACCTCCACGCCTTACGACACGGGCATAGAAGTGACCTTCGAAGACCGGCTTCTTATGCTTTCCACCTGTGTCTACACCTTCGATGGCGCCCGTTTCATCGTTCTCGGCAAAATCGGGGACTGAGTCCCCCGTTCGGACTGCGCGCCTACGGCGCGCAGGGGCATAGAGAGACGTGTGAGTTGGCTGCGAAATACCGCCGCTCGGCGACGGGCCTCGCGCAAGGGGTAGTACCCCTTGACCCCGGACTGCGCCGCGGGCGCGCAGGGGCGTAGGGAGACATGTGACTTGACTGCGAAATACCGCCGCTCGGCGACGGGCCTCGCGCAAGGGGTAGTACCCCTTGA
>ERZ824488.843-NODE-843-length-37687-cov-6.481399_pt1 | contig 37687 bp, 31 predicted proteins | sample MGYA00519936_ERZ824488 | MGnify/ENA primary metagenome ERZ824488 (study PRJEB31778, sample SAMEA3449153) | human gut metagenome | biome: human gut; feature: human-associated habitat; material: faeces | place: United Kingdom | collected 2010/2012 ... | reverse complement strand
TGCGCGCGTCACGGCAGGCCTTGCAGCGCTGGGGCTCGTTCTGGAAGCCGCGCTCCGCATAAAACTCCTGCTCACCGGCGGTGAAAACGAACTCGTTGCCGCACTCTTTGCATACCAGGGTCTTGTCCTCGTACATTTGCTGATCCTCTCTTTGATTCTGCCCTTGGGCTTGATATTGCGTTCAGCTTTCGCTGTTGTCGCCTGAAGAAATTATCCGGGAGAGCTTGCGCCGGATCCGCTGTATGGCGTTGTCTACCGCTTTTTCGGTTCGTCCGCTGGCCGCGGCCATGTAAGAATAAGAATATCCCGCTAAATACAACGGCAGGATCTTCTGTTCAAAGGGTGACAAGCACCGGGAAAATGTCTGGAAAAATTCGTCTGTGCGCTCTCTCGCCAAAACCTGTTCTTCCGGGGAGTTCCGTAAATCAAGGGCCGCATACATACCGGGACGGATGCCTTCGCTGCCGAACGCATCCTCCAGCGATACGCCGCTGTTGAGAGGGATATGCTTCAAACAAGACGCCGATTTGATCGCACTGAAGATCCGCCGCCGGATGCACAACTCCGCATACGCCTTGAAAGGGACGCCCTGCCCAGGTCTGTACTCCCGGATCGCGGAGAGAAGGCCGAGCATTCCCTCCTGCGTGAGATCTTCACTGTCCCCTCCGGCAAGAAAATACGGTCTTGCGCAGATCCGGACAAGCTGATTGTACCGAGCCGCTAACGCATCTTCCGCCCCGACAGAGCCGGAAACAGACAATTGCTGAAGCTGCTCATCGCTGAAGCACTGAAAATCTTCCATAAAAAAACCATTTTATAAACGGATTATATTTGTTTTTATCAACAAAGTCAAGAGAAATATGAATGAATTATGAAGTTTTTTCCAAATTCCCCGGTAAAATCACAGATCGAGCTGCTGCTGACCGTGAAACGGGATGCCGAGATGCTCATATGCCTTCTGCGTAACGCACCGGCCGCGCGGGGTACGGGTGAGAAATCCCTGCTGCAGAAGATAGGGTTCGTAGACATCCTCGAGCGTAACGGACTCCTCGTTGATCGTGGCGGCGAGCGTTTCTACGCCGACCGGACCGCCGGAATAATACTCGATGATGCTGCGGAGCATGCGCCGGTCAAGAGAGTCGAGCCCGAGATGGTCGATCTCCAGCCGGTTGAGCGCCTCGTCCGCCACTTGCCTTGTGATAACGCCGTCTGCCGTCACCTGCGCAAAATCGCGCACGCGGCGAAGGATGCGGTTGGCGATGCGGGGCGTGCCGCGGCTGCGGCGGGCGATCTCCTCCGCCCCGTCGTGCTCAATGCTTATGCCGAGAATACCGGCGCTGCGCTCAACGATGCGGCGGAGCTCCTCCGGCGTATACAGCTCCAGACGGAGAATGACACCGAAGCGGTCGCGCAGCGGCGCGGAAAGCTGGCCGGAGCGTGTTGTCGCGCCGATGAGCGTAAATTTCGGCAGATCGAGCCGAATGGAGTTCGCGGAAGGTCCCTTGCCGATGATGATGTCGATGGCGAAGTCCTCCATCGCGGGATATAGGATCTCCTCGACCGCGCGGTTCATGCGGTGGATCTCGTCCACGAAGAGAATGTCGTTCTCCTGCAGATTTGTGAGAAGCGCCGCAAGATCGCCGGGTTTTTCAATGGTCGGCCCGGAGGTGATGCGCATATTTACGCCCATCTCGTTGGCGATAACGGCGGCGAGCGTCGTTTTGCCGAGTCCGGGAGGGCCGTGGAGAAGGACGTGGTCGAGCGCTTCCCCGCGCATCTTTGCCGCCTGAATGAAAATGCGGAGGTTTTCCTTTGCGCGCTCCTGCCCTATATATTCGTTCAGATACCGCGGGCGGAGCGAGCCCTCGCCGGCATCCTCCGGCAGAGCCGTGGATCTGGTTATCAATTCATTTTCCTGCTCCGCGTCCGAAAAGCTAATCGCCAAGCTGCTCCGCCTCCTTTTACTTCATCAGTTTCTTCAGCCCCTGCCGTACGATATCCTCGACGGACAGATTCTGAATATCCAGTCCTTTGAGCGCTGCGGCGATCTCGTTTCCGCCGTAGCCGAGCACGCCGAGCGCCGCCGCCGCATCGGAGAGCTTGTCTCCGCCGGATGCCGCCGCGGGCGCATAAGCGCCGGATGAGCCGAAAGAGCTGTCCCCGACAGCGCCGCCGGAGAATTTATCTTTCAGCTCCATGATCACGCGCTGCGCGATCTTTTTTCCGATACCGGGGGCTGCTGTCAGCGCCTTCTCGTTGCCGGACATAATAGCGAGAGAGAGGGATTCCGGTGTGTTCGCGGAGAGAATCGCCTGCGCAGCCTTCGCGCCGACGCCGGAAACGCCGATCAGCAGCTCAAAGCAGCGCTTTTCCTCCGCTGTCGCGAAGCCGTAAATGTCAAAGCAGTCCTCACGGATGATCGTGCAGGTATAAAACCGGGCCTTCTCGCCGATGCGAACCCGCGAGAGCGAGTTGACCGTGGTATTGACAGCATATCCCACACCGCCGCAGTCCACGACGGCGACGGAGCCGTCGATCAGGGAAACGACGCCTTCTATATAGTAGAACACAAACCCCGGTCTCCTTCCCTTGTTAAAAGCGATGTAGCGCTGCGGGCGTGGCAGAGCGCGATAGCGACCGCATCCGCCGCGTCATCCGGCCGAGGAACGGCGGTCAGATGTAAAATGCGGCGGACCATGTCCATGACCTGCCGTTTTTCCGCCATGCCGTATCCTACGACGGCCTGCTTCACCTGCATGGGCGTATACTCATACACCGGTACGCCGCAGCGAAATGCGCAGAGCAATACGACGCCGCGGGCATGCGCAACAGGGATGCCTGTCGTGATGTTTTTACTGAAGAAAAGCTCCTCAATGGAGATAGCATCCGGATCGCAGGAGCGGATCAGCTCCTCGAGATCCGAATAGATCCGGTCAAGGCGCGATGAGAGCGGGGTATGCGCCGGGGTCGTGATGACGCCGCAGGAAATCATCCTCTGATGCATGCCGGAGGATTCCACCAGTCCAAAGCCGACGGTAGCGACGCCGGGGTCAATGCCGAGAATTTTCATGCCGCTCCCCTTTCTTATCTTATTGATTCTACCATAAAACCGTTCCTATGGCAATGCTTTTCCGAGAGAGGAAAAACGGGTTGGAGCAATTCCAACCCGTTTGAGCTTGTCAAAAAGTTTTTGACAAGCTCTCAAACGAGACCCAGTTCGTTGGGCTCTCGTTTGAAAAGGCTGCGGCTCGCCGCAGCGCACTCGCTTACGCTCGCACGTTTGCGAGCCGAAATGTATTTTTTCCGACGTACACGCCGCCGGCAAAAATGATTTGAACTTTATTTGCGCCTGCGGGCGCAAACTCTGCGAGGCGTTTTCGACAGGCTGAAGCGGCGTGACGGTTTCCGTCACGCCGCTTGCTCTAAGAGAACCACCGGCTTACGCCGGTGGTATTGACTTGTTCAGTTGTCGTCCGAAACGGCGAGCGCCATGCCGAAGAGGGCGCACCAGAAAAAGAGAATGCGCGGGTAAAACCAGATATACTCCGGAATGCCGCCGAGCGCGGCTCCGGCGAGCGCGGCGATGAGAGCCTGGGCATCCCGGCGGTCCCGCTTTTCGGGCCTGGCGCGCACCGCGCGGCGCAGCCGCACGAAAATGCCGAAGAAAAAGCCGCAGAACAAAAGTCCTCCGACTATGCCGGTCGAGAGGAATATTTCAAGATACAGCATATTGGAGTGCGGCGGCTGAAAATCGAGAAGACCGGTAGCATGGGGGGCGTAAACCGCGGAGAAATTCTCCGGTCCCAGCCCGATGCCGAGCAGCCAGTGATCCTTCCACATGGCCAGACACTCGCTCCAGAGTACGAACCGTCCGGACGCCGAAGCGTTCGAGAAATCGAGCATCGATAGGAACCGCGCCTGCAGGCTCTCCGGCAGAAGAAACAGAGCGCCGATGCCGAGCGCCGCCGCCGGAAGCAGCAAAATCTTCTTTTTGTACCAGAGCAGCAGCACGAGCGCGAGCGCGAGCATGATCCAACCGGTGCGGGCGTATGTGAGCAAAATCGCCGCGCAGGGGAGAAGAAGCGGGACGGTGAGCGCGATGCGCTGTGCCTTCGTCGGGGCAGTCAGCGCCCAGACGAGCGCGATGGGCAGCGCCATGGCGAGAAATTCGCCGCAGTTGATGCCGTGCTCGAGCGTCGCGCCGAGCCGCCGGTACATCTCGCCGTCGATCGGCACGTCCGAGGCCTCCGCGCCGGTGACATAGTTCCACAGCCCGTAGAGCGAAACGGCGAGCAGCGTGATGTATAGGGCCGCCGCCGCGGCGCGCCGGTCGGTCCGTGTGCGAAACTGCGCCGCCGTGAGATACGCGAGCAGAAAGCCCGTCCAGAAAAAGAGCGCCACGCGGAGATTGCCCGCTTTGTTTCCCGCCCAGAGCGTGCAAAGAACAGTCATTAAAAGAAAGCCGAGCGCGGCGGGGCCGAGGTCTCCGATGTTTCGCGGCGCATCCTTTCGCGCCGCGCAGCCGAACCAGTAGACTAAGAGCGCAGCGAGCGCGAAGAGCACGGCATAGAGATTGTTCCACGCCCCGTGCGGCACGCAGAGCATCGCCCCCATGCCGAGCAGGAGAAACCACTGTGAAAACGAAAGACCGCAGCGCCGTTTGCCGGCTTTGAGCGGCAGACGCGAGAGCGCGCGCACCGGCAGTGCCGAGAGCGTGCCGAGAGCGCGGTAAACCGATGTATTTTCCCAACGGGTCATAAAAAGACCTCCGGTGCAGTATGGTGTGTTCTTACAGAATAGCAGAGAGTGTCCGCCGCGTCAAATCCCGCTCTTGAAAAATGTCTTCGCGTGCTTTATGATAAGATATATTTTTTTGAAACGGAGAACGGACAGTGAGCAAGAAATTCGTTGGATTCTGGAATGTATCGGTCATTCTGACATATATAGAGCTGTGCATTGCGGTGGGGAGCATCTGCGCCGCGGCAGACGGGAAGGTCTGGCCGGCGGTGATCGGCCTTGCACTCTGCGGCCTTTGCGATATGTTCGACGGGAAAATCGCCCGCGCCACGAAGCGCACGAAGGACGCCGAGGTGTTCGGCATCCAGATCGATTCGTTGTGCGATCTCGTGTCGTTCGGCGTGCTGCCGAGCGCCATTGGCCACGCGATGGGCATTACGGGTATTGCCATGGCGGTGCTGATGTTCTATACGCTCTGCGCCGTCATCCGGCTGGGGTATTTTAACGTCACCGAGCAGAAGCGCCAGGAGACCACGAGCGAGAACCGCACCTCGTTCGAGGGCCTGCCGGTCACTTGGTCGGCGGTCATCGTGCCGCTCGTATCTCTCGTCCGCCTCGCGAACGAGAGCATTATGCCGTGGGTGATGGGCGGCGTGCTCTTCATCGTAGGCTTCTGCTTCATCGCGCGTATCCGCGTAAAGAAGCCGCAGATCTGAAATGAAACGCAAACGCATTCTGACCGTCCTGATCGTCCTCGCGCTCGTGTTCATCTGGGGCAACTCACTCGTCTCGCGCGAGCTTTCGGGGAAAATCAGCGACGATATCCTGTTCTTCCTGAACGCCGCGGCGGAAAAGGTCGGGCTCGGGCCGGACGCTTTCACTTACATGACGGACGAGGACGGCGACGGCGTTGCCGAGCAGCCGACGAGCCATCTCATCCGCAAGGCGGCGCACGTCACGGAGTATGCAGTGTTTGCGGCGCTTCTGTTCCTCCGGCTGGAGAGCGCCGGGAAAAAGCGTTTTTTCACCGCCTGGGGTCTCGGCGCGCTGACCGGCGCGATAGACGAAACGCTCCAGATATTCTCCCACCGCGGCAGTCAGGTGCGGGACGTGCTCATCGACACCGCCGGCGCGCTGCTGGGTCTCGGCGTCGTAATGTTGATTTTATATTTAATTAGCAGAAAAGAGAAGTCAAACTGACTTCTCTTTTTCTATGCGCCGGTGCAGGTATTCAAGTGCGTCGGAAAGCCCGCCGAGCTGGTCGATGAGCCCGCTTCGGACGGCTTCCTCGCCGTCGAGCACGCTGCCGATGTCCTGCGTCAGCTCGCCGGTGCGCATCATATACTCGGTGAATCTCTCCGGCGTGATGTGGGAATGGCCGGTGATGAACCGGACGATCCTATCGCTGATGCGCGAAATATAATCGTACGTCTGCGGTACGCCGATCACAACGCCTGTGAGCCGCACCGGGTGGATCGTCACGGCGGCGCTCGGCACGATGAACGACCGGTCTGCCGCCACCGCGAGCGGCACGCCGATGGAATGCCCGCCGCCGAGAACGACGCTCGCCGTCGGCTTGCTCATTCCGGCGATCATCTCGGCAAGGCAGAGCCCCGCTTCAATGTCGCCGCCGACGGTGTTGAGCAGTATGAGCAGTGCGCGGATATCCTCTGTTTCCTCCACTGCGGCGAGCAGCGGCATGATGTGCTCGTACTTGGTCGTTTTTGTGTCCGGCGGCAGCATCACATGTCCTTCGACCTGCCCGATGATCGTGATGCAGTGGATTTCTCCGACCCGTGTGGCGCCAAGCTCACGCAGGGCTTCCTGTTCTCTTTCCTCCATGCGGCAACCCTCCTCCGGAGAAGTATGCCGCGCCGTGCGCATCTGTATACATTCTTTATTTGTGGAAATTGACAAAACGGGAATTTTTACCTATAATCTATTCTGAAATTTTGCCGCAAAGGTGTTTCCGTATGGTATTTTCCAGCCTGATATTTCTCTATGCGTTTCTGCCGCTGAGTCTGGCAGTGTATGCGCTCTGCCGCAGTCTGCGGGCAAAGAACATCAGCCTGCTCGTTTTCTCGCTGATCTTCTATGCGTGGGGCGAGCCGGTGTATGTGCTGCTGCTGATGGCGATGGCGCTTTTTGACTGGTATTTTGCTCTGCGTGTGCAAAGAGCGCAAAGGGAAGAGAAAAACGCCAAGCTCTGGGTCGCGCTCGCGTGCGTCGTGAATCTCGGCTTGATCGGGTTTTTCAAATACGCGGGCATGGTCTGCTCGATCTTCGGGGACGTACCGGCGTTCGTGCAGCGCATCGCGCTGCCGCTCGGTATTTCGTTCTATACGTTCCAGCTTCTGAGCTATGTCGTGGATGTGTACCGCGGCGACGTCGAGGCGCAGGATAAATACTGGCATGTGCTGCTCTACGCCGCGCTCTTCCACCAGTGCATCGCCGGTCCCATCGTCCGGTACAAGACCATCGCGAAGGAACTCTTCGATGGCCGCGACGAGACGGCCGACCGTGCGCGCGGCTGTACGCGCTTTGCCGTTGGCCTTGCAAAGAAAACGGTGCTCGCAAATGCCTGCGGCGCGCTTGCCGATTCGCTTCTGCTCACGGACGCCGCCATCGGTTCGGCCTCGCAGCTTGCGGAAAACCTCGCGGCGCTTTCCAACACGCCGGCGCTTGCGCTCTGGATCGGCATAATTGCGTATGCGTTCCAGATCTATTTCGACTTTTCCGCCTATTCCGATATGGCCATCGGCATGGGACAGATGATCGGGCTGCACTATCTCGAAAACTTCAACTATCCCTACATATCCCGCACGGCGACGGAGTTCTGGCGGCGGTGGCATATGTCGCTCGGCACCTTTTTCCGCGACTATGTGTACATCCCGCTCGGCGGCAACCGGAAGGGAAGAGCGCGCGCGTTTCTGAACCTCTTCATTGTCTGGGCGCTTACCGGCCTCTGGCACGGGGCGAGCTGGAACTTTGTGCTCTGGGGGCTTTATTACTTTGTGCTGCTCATGCTCGACCGGCTGTTCTGGCAGAAGCTGCTCGACAAGCTGCCGAAGGCGGTCTCGGTGATCCTTTCCCACATCACGCTCCCGCTCGCGGTGCTCTTCGGGTGGGTGCTCTTCAAGTTCACATCGCTCCCGCTCGCCGCGGCGGTCGTGCGCGGCATGTTCTGCGGCAACGGCAACGCCTTTACGAGCTTCACCGTTACGGCGGAGATAAAGAGCCATATGTATCTGCTCATCTTCTGCGCCGCGGCGGCAACGCCGGTGTTTTCGTATCTTGCGAAGCGCTGGGAGCGCGCCGGAGAGGGGAGCGCACTTGCGCAGAAAAGCTATTCCGTTGCGGCCTATGGCGTTGCGCCGGTTCTGCTGCTGCTTCTGAGCACCGCGTGCCTTGTCGGCAACAGCTTTAATCCGTTCCTATACTTCCGGTTCTGAGAGGGATCCTATGCACGATGAACACGAAATTATAAGCCGCCGCGCCCGGCGTGCCCATGCGGAAAAACAGAAACGCCGCGCCCGTTTGCCGGGGCTGCCGTTCTTCCTCGCGCTGGGCATTCTCACGGTCATTGCGTGGATACTGCCGCTGCGCCCGACGGTGTCGGCAAAGGAAAAGCGCACGCTGGAGACGTTTCCGGAGTTTTCTCTTTCCGCTGTGACGGACGGAAGCTATTTTTCCGATATCAGTCTCTGGTTTTCGGACACGTTCCCGGGGCGTGACGGCTGGATCATGGCCGCGCAGCGGCTCGAATCGCTGTACGGCGACTCCTCCGTAACGGTGTACGGCAATGCCTCTGCCGGAGACAAGATTCCCGTTCCGTCCACGCCAGCGCCGGAGACGAGCGCCGACCCGGCAAAGCCGACAAGCGAACCGACGCCGACCCCGGAGCCGACGCCTACGCCGGAACCGGAGTGGGGCGGGGAAAACCCGGACGACGAGCTCGTAACGCTCGGCGCCGTCATCCAGATCGGCGACAGTGCCTATACCTATACGGCTTTCAGCCAGTATTATTCGGACACCTACGCCGCCAATGTGACGCGCGCGGCCGATCTGCTGGAAGGGAAATGCCGCGTCTTTGACGTATTCGTCCTCCACGGGACAACGCTCATGCTCCCGCGTGAGTACCGCGAGTCGATCGGCGTTGCATGCGAGGAGGACATCCTCGCCTATGTAAATTCCCAAATGGGCGGCAATGTCTACTGCGTAGACACCTACAACTCACTCCTGCCGCACAACGGCGAGTACATCTATTTCCGCACCGACCACCACTGGACGGCGCTCGGCGCGTGGTACGCCTATGCGGAATGGGCGAAAATGGCGGGCTTTGAGCCGGTGCCGCTCAGCGAGTATGAGGAGATCGTGCAGGAGCCGTTTTACGGCAGTCTCTACTATCAGGCCCACCAGAGCGGCAAGCTCACGGCCGATCAGGTCTACGGCTATGTCCCGCCCGGAGATGTGCATCTCTATATCAACCAGGGAAGCAACGACTCGCTCTCCAACCGCGGTTATGAGCAGACGCTCATTACCCAGATCCACGGGAACGACAAATACATGTGCTTCCTCACGGGCGACTTCCCGCTGTGCACGTTCATAAATAACGACATCACCGACGGCAGCGCGTGCCTGCTCGTCAAAAACTCCAACGGCAATCCGTTCGGGTATTATCTCACGCAGCATTATCAGTATGTCTATGTGATGGACTACCGCAAATACTTCAGCCGCCCGCTGACGAAGTTTGTGGACTACTACGATGTGGACGACGTGATCTTCTGCCTGAGCAGCGGTCAGGCGCAGAGTGCCGGCGGCAACAGTCTGCTGCAGGGACTTATTCAATAATCAAGCACAAAAACACCGGCGGCTATCGGAAACGATAGCCGCCGGTGTCTTTTGACGGGAGGCTCCCTCAAAGAGGGAGCCGATGCGCTGTCAAAGCCTCCCTTGTGTAAAGGGAGGTGTCGCGGCGCGTCAGCGCCGTGACGGAGGGATTGTCGTTTTTGGAAACCTGTTACACTGCGGAGAAAAGGGAAAACCTATAAACCCTTCGGAAAATCCGGTATAAAGTCTGCCGGATTTCTTGCTTTTTTCCGAGAGAAGGGTATAATATAATATTATGGTAATAAATAGCATTCTTACATAAAAAAGGAGCGTAAAGAATATGAAAAAATGGCTTGCCATGCTTCTTTCGATCGTCCTCACCGCTCAGCTCGCCGTCCCGGCATGGGCGGCGGACGGCGGCGCGGAGCAGCCGGAGACCGTAGCCTCAACCGTAAAAAGCGGCATGTGCGGCGATAACCTTACATGGACGCTCAATGATGACGGCGTGCTTGCCATTTCCGGCACGGGCGTAATAAGGGATACCGCATTTAGAGGAGAGCCGAAGATAAAGACCGTCATTGTTGGCGATGGCGTGACGAGCATTGGCTACTCTGCGTTTTCCAGCTGCAGTAATCTGACGAGCGTGGAAATCCCGGACAGTGTAACGAGTATCGGCGATTATGCATTTTCCAACTGCAGCAGCCTGACGAGTATAACGATTCCAGACGGTGTGACGAGCATTGGCGACGGTGCGTTTCAGGGGTGCAGCAGTCTGGCGAGTGTGGAAATTCCGAACGGCATCACGAGAATCTGCCAGAACGTGTTTCAGGGGTGCAGCAGCCTGACGAGCGTGACAATTCCGGATAGTGTTACGCGCATCGACTTCTGTGCGTTTAATTCCTGCAAGAGTCTGTCAAGTATAACAATCCCGAATAGCGTAAAGACTATCGATCAGGCTGCGTTTTCCAACTGCTCCAGCCTAACGAGCATAACGATCCTGGATGGCGTTGCGACCATCGGGTGGAATGCTTTTTCCAACTGCTCCAGCCTAACGAGCATAACGATCCCAGACAGCGTAACGACCATCTGTCCCTATGCGTTTTCCGACTGCAGCGGTCTGACGAGCGTGGAAATTCCGGACAGCGTGACGAGCATTGGAAACAATGCATTTTACGGCTCTCGTCTGACAGATGTTTACTACGGCGGCAGCCGGGCGGAGTGGAATAAAATTAGGATTGATGCATATAACGATCAACTGACGGGTGCGACCATACACTACGCGAAAACGGACCCAACGGCGACACCAACCCAGACACCGATGCCGACACCTATTGCCACTCCTTTCCCGGGTCCCACAGCAACTCCTGCTGAGCCGCCTGTTCCGACAAGCGGCACCTGCGGAGAAAATCTTACATGGAAGATTGAAGACGGTGTTCTCACAATTTCCGGCACCGGCGCGATGATGGACTATTCATGGTGCCAAGACCCCGCGGCACCTTGGGCAGCAGCGAAGATCAAATCCGTTGTCATTGAATCCGGCGTGACGAGCATCGGCAACAGTGCGTTTTTTTATTCCAGTCTGACGAGCATAACAATTCCGGACAGTGTAACGAGCATCGGGGACCATGCATTTGATCGCGGCAGTCTGACGAGTATAACGATCCCGGACAGCGTGACAAGCATCGGAGACAGTGCGTTTCTGTTTTGCAATCTGACGAGTATAACGATTCCGGACAGCGTGACGAGCATCGGCGACTGTGCGTTTTGCGGATCCAGTCTGACAAGCATAGCAATTCCGGACAACGTAACGAACATTGGCGAAGGCGCATTTTGCGGCTGCGATGGTCTTGCAGATGATAAAGGCTTTGTCATTGTGTGCAATATACTTTGCGGCTATTTTGGCAAAGACGCAGATGTTGCCGTTCCGACTGGCGTAACAAGAATTGACATGGCTGCGTTTGCCGGCTGCAGCAGTCTTGCGAGCATAGCAATCCCGAACAGCATTACAAGCATTGGTCGGGAGGCATTTTCCGGCTGCAGCAGTCTGACGAGTATAACGATTCCAGACGGTGTGACTAGCATTGGAAACTATTCATTTTCCAACTGCAGCAGTCTGACGAGTGTGGAAATCCCGGACAGCGTGACGAGCATTGGCGAAGGCGCATTTTGCGGCTGCGATGGTCTTGCAGACGATAAAGGCTTTGTCATTGTGCGCAATATGCTTTGCGGCTATTTCGGTAAAGGCGCAGATGTTGTCGTTCCGACTGGCGTAACAGGGATTGACGCGAGCGCGTTTTCCGACTGCAGCAGCTTGACAAGCATAACAATCCCGGACAGTGTAACGAGTATCGGCGGTTATGCATTTTACAACTGCAGTAGCCTTGCGAGCATAGCAATCCCGGACAGCGTGACGAGCATAGGTCGGGGAGCGTTTTTCGGCTGCAGCAGCTTGACAAGCATAACAATCCCGGACGGTGTAACGAGTATCGGCGATAAAGCATTTTCCAACTGCAGTAGCCTTGCGAGCATAGCAATTCCGGATAGCGTGACGAGCATTGGCGAAGACGCATTTCGCGGCTGCACTGGTCTGACGAGCGTGGAAATCCCGGACAGCGTGACGAGCATTGGCGGAGGCGCATTTCGCGGCTGCACTGGTCTGACGAGCGTGACGCTCCCGGATGGCGTTGCGACCATCGGGTGGAGTGCTTTTTCCGACTGCAGCGGTCTGACGAGCGTGGAAATTCCGGACAGCGTGACGAGCATTGGAAACAATGCATTTTACGGCTCTCGTCTGACAGATGTTTACTACGGCGGCAGCCGGGCGGAGTGGAATAAAATTAGGATTGATGCATATAACGATCAACTGACGGGTGCGACCATACACTACGCGAAAACGGACCCAACGGCGACACCAACCCAGACACCGATGCCGACACCTATTGCCACTCCTTTCCCGGGTCCCACAGCAACTCCTGCTGAGCCGCCTGTTCCGACAAGCGGCACCTGCGGAGAAAATCTCACATGGAAGATTGAAGACGGTGTTCTTACAATTTCCGGCACCGGCGCGATGATGGATTATTCATCGAGCCAAGGTCCCCAATTATCTTGGGCAGCAGCGAAGATAAAATCCGTTGTCATTGAATCCGGTGTGACGAGCATCGGAGACTTTGCGTTTGCCGGTCAAATCGGTCTGACGAGCATAACAATCCCGGACAGTGTAACGAGTATCGGCGACTATGCGTTTCATTATTGCATGAGTCTGACGAGTGTGAAAATCCCGGACGGCGTCACGAGAATCTGCCAGAAAGTGTTTCAGGACTGCAGCAGCCTGACAAGCGTGGAAATTCCGGACAGCGTGGCGAGCATAGGAAGCAATGCATTTTACAACTGTACTGCGCTGAAGAATGTGTATTATTCCAGCTGCTCGGAAGCAAAATGGAACAGTATTTCCATCCAAAGCGGTAATGACGATCTTAAGAATGCAGCCATGCATTATTCCGACCACCGGTGGGACGAGGGCGTTATAACGAAGCCAGCGACGCGCACGGAGGAAGGCGAAAAGACCTTCACCTGCACGATCTGCCAGACGACCCGAACCGAGACCATCCCGGCGCTGACGCCGGAGTCGGGCAGCGTCGATCTGAACGACATCGCCAAGGACTTTGACGGCAGCTCGATCGGCATGGATGCGGACGGGAAAACGATTGCCCCGGACGGCGAAGGAAACTACCCGACCCTGACCGTCCCGGAGGGGACCACCGTGCTGCTGTCCGTTTCGACCTACAACCTGCCGGAGGGCGCTGACCCGCATACCCGCTACCCGGTCGGTATGGCGGTCTATAAGCTGACCAACACCGACGGTACGGCGACCGTTGAGCGTATCTCCGAGCTGGATAATCTCCTGCGCTATGCGGGCAGCTCCATCCGCATCACCGGAAACAAGGGCATCCGCATGATTACGGGGGTCAGCTCCTCGCTCAAGAACGCACTGACCGGCGGAGGCGCCGCCGGCTACACGCTGGAGGAATACGGCACGGTGCTCTGCCGGTCCTCGGAGATCAATGGCGGACTTTCCCTTACGGACGGCTACGCCCGCCATAACTATGCCTACAGCCGCGCCAACGGCGCGGACCCTGTATTCCGCTATGCGGGCGACACGCTCCAGTATACGAACGTGCTTGTCGGGTTCAGCAGCGAGCAGTGCGTGGATGACATCGCCATGCGTCCGTATATCACGCTGCGGGACGCGGATGGAAATACCTATACGCTGTACGGCGGCATCGTAAACCGCAGCATCGGGTACATCGCCTACCAGAACCGCGGCGCGTTTACCCCCGGAACGAACGCCTATAACTACATCTGGGATATTATCCACTTTGTCTACGGCGATGCGTATGACGAGGACTACAAAGGATAAGGAGATTAAACCATGAAAAGGATCACCGCATGTCTGCTCGGCAGTTTGCTGCTCGTGCTTTCCGCCTGCGGTACGGCATCGCCTGCGGCGGAGCCAACCGCTTCCCCGGCCCCGACGGCGGAGACGACCGTGACCCCGGAGCCGACGCCCTCTCCGGAACCAACCCCAACGACGAGCGGCGCTGCCGTGCGCGTCCTGAAAGCGCCCGCTATCCTTGCTCTGCTGGAAAAGGACGCCGCCGTGACGATCGAGGAAGCGCAGGAGGATTTCTATCTTGTTTCTTCCGACGCGGGACACGGTCTCGTGGAAAAGCGGCTGCTTGTTCCGGAGAGTGCCGGGGCGTATGAGGGATGGACGGGTTATGCGCAAAGCGGCGTGGAGCTTCGGGAGGACTATCATCTCTGTGGTGAGGTGCTGCGCACCTTCGCCCTGAATGAGACGTTCACGGTGCTTGCGGATCTGGGCGACTGCTATTATGTGGAGATCGACGGAACGGCGGGTTTCATAGCCCGTGATTCTGTCAGCAGCAAATTCATTGTCGTGTACCACGGCGGCGGAGGAAGCTCCGGCGGCGCGGACGGCGGAGACATAACTCTCGGATATGAGAAAAAAACGCTGCCGACTGTTGTTGCGCTCGCCGATACGGACGAGCCGGAGCTGCAGCCGGGCGACCGGGCCAGAGTGCTCGTGCCGGGGACGGAGCTGATCGCGGCGTGGTTTGACCTTTATGACGAGGTCCGCGTCGTGTCGGAAGAGAACGGCATCTGCACGCTCTATTTCGACGGTCTGCTTGCCGGTATGGAGCGGCGCTTCCTGCTTATGGATGGCGAGACGGCGCCGGAACCGTGGGACGGCTATGCAAAGGACAAGACGGTCCTCTTTGATAACTTCTATCTTATGCAGAACGACAACGCCATGACGCTCCGGCGCAACACGGTGCTCCATGTGCTGGCGGACCTCGAAAACTGCTGGTTCGTGAACACGGAGGACGGACAGTTCGGCTATGTGGCGAAGGACCTGGTCTCCGAAACGTATATTTCTGGTTACTCCGGCGGAGGCGGCTCTTCCGGCGGCGGGGAATGGACGGAACCGGTGCTTTGACAACAAAGTAAAATAGACAAACCGGCGGCTATCGGAAACGATAGCCGCCGGTATCTTTTGGCATGAGCCGCCCTCTTTGCGGGAGGTGGATCGGCGCAAAGCGCCGGGACGGAAGGAGGACACTTCCGCAAATAGGGAGCAGGATGAGAAATTATCTGTCCTTATAGAACGCCCACATGGCCTTGTAGGTCTGGTAGCAGTCGAACTTTGTCACGGTCTCAAAGGGAGCGTGCATCGAGAACACGGGCGTACCGGCGTCGATGGTATCGATGTTGCGGTTGGCCATATACTGCGCGACCGTTCCGCCGCCGCCCTGATCGACCTTGCCGAGCTCGCTCATCTGCCAGACAACGCCGTTGTCGGCAAAGATCTTGCGCAGCTTGCCGACGACCTCGGCGGAGGCATCGTTGCTGCCGGACTTGCCGCGCGAGCCGGTGAACTTGCAGATGCCGACGCCGTGGTTGGCGCGGGCGCCGTTGCGGTTGGGGTACTCGCTCACGTCCCAGAACGTCGGGTCATAGGCGTTGCAGACGTCCGCGCTGACGCAGAAGCTGTTTTCAAAGCAGTCGCGCAGGTGCACGTCCTGCTGCTCGCAGAGGTCGGCCATGAACGTTTCAAACGCGCGGCTCTGCATGCCGGAAACGCCCATCGAGCCGATCTCTTCCTTGTCGGCGAGGACGCACACGGCGGTGCGATCCGGCGTCTCGGTGTCGAAAATGGCCTTGAGCTCGGCATAGGCGCACACGCGGTCGTCCTGACCGTAGCCGCCGATGAACGAGCGATCCACGCCGATGTCGCACGCTTCAAAGCTCGGCACGACCTCCAGCTCGGCAGAGAGGAAGTCCTCTTCCGTGATGTCGTAGCGGTCGTTCAGAAGCGACATGACCGCGAGCATCACGCGCTTGGTGCCCTCCCCGGCGTAGGGGACGCTGCCGGCGAGAAGGTTCAGATACTCGCCCGGAATGATATCCGAGCCGTGCTTGGCCATCTGGTCCTTTGCGAGATGCGGCAGCAGGTCGGTGATCGTGAACTTCGGGTCCTCGGGATCCTTGCCGATGACGACCTCAACAGTCTCGCCGTCCTTCTTCGTCACGACGCCGTGGATTTCCAGCGGGATGGCGACCCACTGGTATTTCTTGATGCCGCCGTAGTAATGCGTCTTGAGAAGGCAGATCTCGTCCTTTTCGTAGAGCGGGATGGGCTTGAGGTCAAGGCGCGGGGAATCGACGTGCGCCGCGGCGATGTTCGCGCCATGGTCGAGCGTTTCGCGGCCCATAACGGCGAGCATGAGCGCCTTGCCGCGCACGCTCTTATAGATCTTTGTGCCCGGCTCGAGCACCATGCCGCGCTCATACGGCACAAAGCCGAGCGCTTCAGCCTGCGCGATGGCCTCGGTCACGGCTTCGCGCTCGGTGCGCGCGGCGTTCAGATATGCCTTATACGCCGTCGCGTATTCCTCAAGCTTGATGCGCTCGTCTACATCGATGATATCGTAGCCATGCTTCTGCTTGTAAAGGAGTTTTTCCCGCAGAGCGTCCAGTTCATTCTTTTCTTCCATAAAAACATCTATCCTTTCTGTACTTTTTTATACTGTCTTTTATTAACCGATGCCGAAAAGCTCCCGGCATTTGGCTTTCAGTTCTTCCGGCGTGCCGTCGTTGCGCAGCAGATAATCGCAGCGCATTTCATAATACTCGTCGTCCGGCTGCGCCTCAATGCGCGCAAGCGCGTAGTCCGCGTCGATGCCGTCGCGCGCCATGATGCGCGCGCAGCGCTCGTCGTCCGGGGCGGTGACGCCCACGGTGAACACACAGTCCTCGGAAATGCCGCTTTCAAAAAGCGCGATGGCGTCCACAACGGCAACGGTGCCGCCCTGCCAGACGTATTCGCGCAGACGGCGGTAAATGTCCTCGCGGACATAGCGGTGCGTGATGGCATTGAGATCGCGCAGCGCCTCCGGCACGGCGAAGACGATCGCGCCGAGCATCTTCCGGTCGAGTTTTCCGTTTTTGAAAACGGCGGGGAAGCGCGCCTTGATCTCCGCGAGCATATCCGCGTTCGTTTCGAGAAGCTCGTGGTATATTTTATCGCAGTCGAGCGCGAGCACACCCTGCGCGGCGAGAAACTGCGTTACGGTCGTCTTGCCGCTGCCGGAGCCGCCCGTCACGCCGATGAGCCGCACGCCGGAGAGGAGCGCGTTTTCAATCTCCTCCTTTGCCAGCGCGCCCTCGCGCAGAATTTTGAAGGGATTCTGCGTCAGATCGAGGATCGTGGACTCGCGTGAGAGCGTGCATTCGCCGCCGTCGATCACGCCTTCGATCTGCCCGTCAAAGTAGGCGAGCACCTGCTGCGCGGTCGTAGGGCTGGGAGCACCCGAAGGGTTCGCCGAAGGCCCGGCAAGAGGCAGCCGGGCGCGCTCAAGCAGCGAAAGCGTGAGCGGGTGCGCCGGGCAGCGCAGCCCGACGGTGTCCTTGCCCGCGCGCACGATGGAGGGGACAACGTCCTTTTTCGCCTCCAGCACGAGCGTGAGCGGGCCGGGCCAGAAGCGCGCGGCGAGAATAAACGCCGCCGGGGGGATATGTTCCGCGTACTTTTCGATCTCCGCCGGGCCCGCCACCATGAGCGAGAGCGGCTTTACCTCCGGGCGGCCCTTGACCTCATAGAGATGCGCGACCGCCCCGGCGTCGAGACCGTTGGCGCAGAGACCGTATACCGTCTCCGTCGGCACGGCCACGAGACCGCCGAGCCGCAGCGACGCCGCGGCGACGGGGATATCGTTCTCTTCGGTATAAACACGGGTTTCCATGCTCTTACATGCCTCCGTTTTCGGAATTTTGGAGCTGTTCGGCACGGCGCGCGGTGAGCAGCGCGTCGATGAGCTCGTCCAGATCGCCGTTCATCACGGCGTCGAGCTTATAAAGCGTCAGACCGATGCGGTGATCGGTCACGCGCCCCTGCGGGAAATTGTAGGTGCGGATGCGCTCGTTGCGCATGCCGGAGCCGACCTGCGATCTTCGCTGCGCGGAAACGGCGGCGTCCTGCTTCTCCTTTTCCGCCTGCGCGAGCCGCGAGGCAAGCACGCTCAGCGCCCGGGCCTTGTTTTTATACTGGCTGCGCTCGTCCTGACACTCCACGACCGTGCCGGTCGGCAGGTGCGTCACGCGGATGGCGCTCGAGGTCTTGTTGACCTTCTGCCCGCCCGCGCCGGAGGAGCGGAACGTGTCGATCTGCAGCTCGGCGGGGTCAAGATGAAATTCAGCTTCTTCCAGCTCCGGCAGCACCGCCACGGTGCAGGTGCTCGTGTGGATGCGGCCCTGCGTCTCCGTTTCCGGCACGCGCTGCACGCGGTGCACGCCGCTTTCAAACCGGAAACGCGAAAAGGCGTTCGTGCCGCCGACGATGAAATCGATCTCGCGGATACCGCCGAGCTCGGTCTCACTGCGGTTGACGATCTCCACCGAGAAGCCCTTCCGCTCGGCGTACATTTCGTACATCCGGAAGAGGTCGGCGGCAAAAAGCGCGCTCTCCTCTCCGCCGACGCCGCCGCGGATCTCCACGATGACGTTTTTCCCGTCGTCCGGGTCCTTCGGCAGCAGGAGGATCTTCAGCTCCTCCGCCGTGCGTTCCATGCCGGAGCGCGCTTCGCTGAGCGTTTCGCGCGCAAGGTCTTTCATTTCTGGGTCGGAGAGAAGCTCTTCCGCGCTCTCGGCCTCCTGCCGGAAGGTCTCGTAGCGCGCATAGGCTTCCATCAGAGGGGCAAGCTCTGCCTTCTCGCGGCTGAGCGCCGCGGCCTTCTGCGCGTCCGCCCAGACTTCGCTCTGCGAGAGCATGTATTCGATCTCCGCGTATTTCTGCGAGAGACCTTTCAGCTTTTCGAGCATCCGCGCGCCCCCTCTCTTCCGTAATAAATAATTTTACCACACGCCGCCACGAATGTAAACGGCAGAAAAAATCCGTCCCCGGGAAACCGGGGACGGATATGTGAAGAGCATACTTACGCCATTTCACTACGGTATTCAAGTCCGCAAATAGTGCAGCGTTCAATAATGACAACTTTGTTGGGGTACTGAATCCTTTCCGTTTCCATGTTGTGCTCGCCCATTTCCGCATAGCCGCAGGCGCACTCACGTCCATGGTGCATGCCGTCGTCCAGCGCCGTCCACGGAGTAAAACTGTGGACGTGCTCAGGCTCTTCGCCCGGCTTGCTCCGGCCGCACACGGTGCAGCTGCCATCCTTATAGGAATGGTTGCCCTGGCAGAGGTCAAACTCAATGCCGAAGCAGTCCTTGCAGGTGCCGTAACGCAGACCGCGCCAGCGGCAGTTCTGATTGAAAATGCGGTGCCAGCCATAGGTGTGCTCGCTGTCGGCGTCCTTTTCGGGGGCGTGGTTTTTTACGAGATCGATAAGCTCCTTTGACGGCTCATAGCCGTCGGCAACGAAAATGCGCGGGCCAACAGCGGTAATTTTGATGATAAGCGGCATTTCCGCGACGAGCTCGCGCTCGGTCTTGCCGTCCTTTGTCGTTTCCTTGTACCAGGAAACGGAGGTTTCGGTCTCTTCCGTGATGGCGTCGCGGTCAACAAAGAAGAGCGCGAGCCCCTCGGCGGTGAGAAGCGTGTCGTCGGCCGGCTCGAGCGCGATGGCAACGGTTTCGTCCGCTGCCGCTGCGCCCATGGTGCAGAGCGAGAGCGCAAGCAGAAGCGCGAGAAGAAGGGCGGTGATTTTTTTCATAGAGGCCTCCTTTTGGTCGAAAGATTCTTTCGGATGGCGCACCGATGTGGTGCGTGTGCCAATTATACCATGAGCGGCGGAGGAATGCAATCCGTTTCTTTGCGCCGGGCGGCGATTTGGCAAAGTTCACGGTTTGTTCCCAATCTCGCCCTTGACAAGAAACGCCGGAAAGCTTATAATGCCTACGTTAAAAGCCGAAAGTTTGAACTTCCAAAGCGTTTCGGCGCCTGCGGAGGGAGGGATATAGAATGTCTGAAATCCATGTCAAGGAAAACGAGTCTCTGGATGCCGCTCTGAAGCGCTTCAAGCGCTCCTGCGCGAAGGCCGGAGTTCTGGCTGACCTGCGTAAGAAGGAGTACTACCAGAGCCCCAGCGTCAAGCGCCGCAAGAAATCCGAGGCCGCCCGCAAGAACAAGCGCTATTATTAATTTTGATCGCACAGATCCCCGCTCATCCGAGCGGGGATTTTGTTTTTGCCAAAACCCCTTCTTGGAGTTGACAGCCCTTTCGCGATGCGCTAAGATAGGAAAAATACCCGAAAGCCATGTGCAGAATACGATCGAAATAACAGGAGGATATGGTCTTGAACAGTGCTTATGCCAACCGTTTCGTCGGCGAAGGGCTCACCTTTGACGACGTGCTGCTCGTCCCGGCGGAGAGCTCCGTCGTTCCGCGCGATGTGAAGCTCGAAACGCATCTCACGAAGAAGATCCGTCTCGGCATCCCCATCATGAGCGCGGCCATGGACACCGTGACCGAATCACGCATGGCGATCGCGATCGCGCGCGAGGGCGGCATCGGCGTCATTCATAAAAATATGACGATCGAGCAGCAGGCCGAGCAGGTCGATCTCGTCAAGCGCAGCGAGAACGGCGTCATCACCAACCCGTTCTTCCTTTCCGCGGAGCACACGCTGCGCGATGCGGATAATCTCTGTGCCAAATTCCGCATTTCCGGCGTTCCCATCGTGGACGAATCCGGCAAGCTCGTCGGCATCATCACCAACCGCGATATGAAATTTGAGACCAACCCCGACCGGAAGATCCGCGAGCTCATGACGAGCGAAAATCTCGTCGTCGGCCGCGAGGGAACCACGCTCGAGGAAGCCAAGGAGACGCTGCGTCAGCACAAGATCGAAAAGCTGCCCATCGTCGATAAGGATTTCCATCTCAAGGGTCTCATCACGATCAAGGATATCGAAAAGGCTGTGGCGTATCCCAACGCAGCAAAGGACAGCCGCGGCCGTCTGCTCGTCGCCGCCGCCATCGGCGTCACGGCGGACGTGCTCGACCGTGCGGGCGCGCTGCTCGACGCGGGCGCGGACGCTCTCGTGCTCGACAGCGCCCACGGCCACTCCCGCAACATCATGGAGGCTGTGAAGAATATCAAGGCAAAGTACCCCGACGCGCAGCTCATCGCGGGCAACGTCGCCACCGCCGCCGCCACGGAAGCGCTCATTCAGGCGGGCGCGGACTGCGTCAAGGTCGGCATCGGCCCCGGCTCCATCTGCACGACGCGCGTCGTTGCGGGCGTCGGCGTGCCGCAGATCACCGCCGTGATGGAAAGCGCGGAGATCGCCAACAAATACGGCATCCCCATCATCGCCGACGGCGGCATCAAGTACTCCGGCGATATCGTCAAGGCACTTGCCGCGGGCGGCAGCGTCGTGATGCTCGGCTCCATGCTCGCCGGGTGTGAGGAAGCCCCGGGCGATACCGAGGTGTTCCAGGGCCGTCAGTTCAAGGTCTACCGCGGCATGGGCTCGCTCGCTGCGATGGCGAAGGGCTCGAAGGACCGCTACTTCCAGGAGAAAAACTCCAAGCTCGTCCCCGAGGGCGTCGAGGGCCGCGTGCCGTACCGCGGACCGGTGTCCGACACGGTGTACCAGATGGTCGGCGGTCTCCGCTCCGGCATGGGCTACTGCGGCGCGCCCGACATTGAAACGCTGCGCACCACCGCGCAGTTCGTGCGCATCACCGCCGCGGGTCTGCGCGAGAGCCACCCGCACGATATCTACATCACCCGCGAAGCGCCGAACTACACCATGGGGCCGAATACCTAAAGACATTCAAACGGGAGTCCTGCTGTGCGGGACTCCCGTTTGAGGAAATGGCGGCTCGCCGCAGCGCACGCTCTTTGAGCGCACGTTTGCGAGCCGAGCGGTATTTTTGCCGACGTACACGCTGCCGGCAAAAATGTTTTGATTTTTTTGCGCCTGCGGGCGCAAACTCTGCGAGGCCTTTCATATTCATATTATGATAAAACGGGAGACGGGATCGCCGTCTCCCGTTTTCTGTTGCGCAAATCGGAAAAAGTTGGTATAATACCCTTAGTAAAAGGGGGAGTGTTTCCATGCAGGACAATATCGCGGTGCCCCGCGAGTGGATCGCCGGGAGCGACAACATCGTCTTTTTCGGCGGCGCGGGCGTGTCCACGGAATCCGGCATCCCGGATTTTCGCAGCACGGACGGGCTGTACCGGCAGGAATATAAATATCCCCCGGAGACGATTTTGAGCCACACGTTTTTCGAGCAAAACCCGGAAGAATTCTTCCGCTTTTACCGCGCCAAGCTCATCCCGGACAAATCGGTGCAGCCGAACGCGGCGCACCGGCGTCTCGCCGAGCTTGAGCGGGAAGGGAAGCTGCGCGCCGTCATCACGCAGAACATCGACGGGCTGCATCAGGCCGCGGGCAGCAAGCGCGTCATTGAGCTGCACGGTTCGATCCACCGCTGCCGCTGCGCCAGATGCGGCAAGCCCTGTCCCGAGGAGGCCGTCAACACCGGCGAGGGCGTGCCGCGCTGCTCGTGCGGCGGCGTGCTCCGCCCGGAGGTCGTGCTCTATGAAGAGCCGCTCGCCGAGCGCGACATCACCGATGCCGTGAACTTTATCCGGAAGGCGGACGTCCTAATCGTAGGCGGCACGTCGCTCGCGGTGTATCCCGCGGCGGGACTGCTGCGCTATTACGAAGGCCGCAAGCTCGCGCTCGTGAATATGGGCGCTACGAGCTATGACGAATCGGCCGACCTTCTCATCCGCGAAAAGATCGGCAAGGTATTTTCGGAGGTATGAAGACAGACATTCTCGGCGTCGCGTTCGACGCGCTGACGCTCGATGAAGCCGAAGAGCGTGCCGACGCGCTGCTGCGCTCCGGCGCCGGCGGATATATCGTAACGGCCAACCCCGAGATCGTGCTGCACTGCCGGGAGGACGCGGCGTATGCCGCCTCGGTCAACGGTGCGGCGCTCGTGCTCGCGGACGGCGTGGGCGATCTCTGCGCCGCGCGCATTCTGGGAACGCCCCTTCCCGAGCGCGTTACGGGCGCAGACCTTGTGCCGCGGCTCCTTTCCCGGCTCGCGCAGCGCTCCGGCAGCGTGTTCCTTTACGGCGCGCGCCCCGGCGTCGCGCAAAGAGCGGGGGAGAAGCTGAAAAACGCTTATCCCGGCCTTCGTATCGCCGGAGCGGAAAATGGGTATATTTCCGATGAAACGGCGCTTTTCGCGGCGCTGGAACAGGAAAAGCCCGATCTGCTGCTTCTCGGTCTCGGCGCACCGCGGCAGGAGCTCTGGATGGCACGAAACCGGCAGAAAATAAATGCCGTTATGATCGGCGTCGGCGGTCTGCTCGACGTATTCGCCGGGGACATTCCCCGCGCGCCGGAGAGCTGGCAGCGGCTGGGACTGGAATGGCTCTACCGGCTGCTGCGCGAGCCGAAGCGCCTCAAGCGCATGATCCGTCTGCCCAAAATACTTCTTCTCGCGGCGCGCGAACGGAAATAAAAAAGAGACCCCCGAAGGGGTCTCGCAAAATAAGTCAGCAGCCGCAGCCGCAGCCGTTGTTGTTTCCGCAGCCGCAGCCGTTGCCGCAGCCGCCGCACCCGCAGCCGCAGAGCAGGATGAGAATGATGATGATCCAGAGACAGCCGTTATTATTTCCACAGAACATGGAGAATACCCTTTCCCCGTGCCATATTTGCGCCCCGGCCGCGCACGGCGCTCCGGCCGGTCGGTAACATCGTTTCGCAGTTCCGCCGGGGCTTTTCGCCCCGTCTGCGGTATTCTATGCCCGTGCGCCGCGGGCGGTTACAACTCCAAGGAGAGCATTTATGTCTGACGAAGAAAAGATCCGGCCCGAAGAGGAAAACCACATCGGGCGACACATGGCGCCCACGTCGCCTCCGGCGGAGAAGCCGGTAAAGGCTGCCGGTGTCCCGGCCGCGCCGGAAGTGCCGGAGACCGCCGCGCCGAAAGCGCCGGAGACGCCGAAGTCCCCGGCGGCGAAGAGCGCAAAGCCGGCGAAGAAAAAGCCGGTGCGCTCCGTCCGGACGGCGCGTCCGGAAAAGAAGCCGGAGCCGGAACCGAAAAAGAAGAAAGCCGCGCCGCAGCCGGTCGAGGCCGAACTGGACCCGCGCGAGGCGGAGCGTGCGTATATGCCCATCCGCTCCCGGCGCGACGGACGCATCGGATGCATGGGCGGCATTATGTACGCTGCGTTCATCCTCTGCGCAAGCGTGCTTCTCGCGGTGTTCGGCTGGATGGCGGCCTCGGACGTGCTCGCGCTCAACAAGAGCGCGGAGAGCGTGGAGATCACGCTGCCGGAGAGCGCCTTTACGCAGAAGACCGTGGACGTGACGGACGACGACGGCAACGTCACCGGAACGAAAACCGTCCGCGTGGCGGACATGAACACCGTCTCCGGCATTTTGAAGGACTACGGCCTCATCAACTACAAGTGGCTCTTCCAGCTCTATTCGCGCTTCTCGAACGCGGAGGTGCAGCTCAGCCCCGGGACGTACGCGCTTACAACGAATCTGGACTACCGCGCTCTTGTGAAAAAGATGCAGACCGGCGCGGATTCGCAGCTCCAGACGCTCGTCATGTTCCCCGAGGGCTACAACCTTGACCAGGTGTTCGCCAGGCTCGAGGAAAACGGCGTGTGCAGCAGGGAGGATCTCTACGCTGCCGCGGCGAACGCCGAGTTCTCGTATACGTTCCTTGAAGGCGTGGAGACGGGCGATCCCTACCGACTCGAGGGCTTCCTCTTCCCGGATACGTATTACTTCTATCAGGGGATGCAGGCCTCGAGCGCGATCAACAAATTCCTCTCAAACCTCCATTACCGCATCACGGACGAGATGTGGCAGAAAGCGCAGGCCATGAATCTGACGTTCAAGCAGGTGATCACGGTCGCCTCGCTCATCGAGCGAGAGGCCGCGAACGACGCCGAGCGCGCGACGATCGCCTCGGTCATCTATAACCGCCTGAACATCGGTATGCCGCTGCAGCTCGACTCCACGGTCGTGTACGCCATCCGCGAGACCGGCGAGACGACGATGTCCACCGAGCTCATCCAGGCCACCGACAGCCCGTATAACACCTATCTCTATCAGGGCCTGCCGCCCGGACCGATCTGCAACCCCGGCATGAAGTCTATCGAAGCCGCGCTCAACCCCGAGCAGACCGGGTATTACTACTTTGCGCTCGACATGGAAACGAAGAGCATGCGCTTCTTCGCCACGCTCGCCGAGCACGAGGCGTTTGTTGCCACGCAGGATTACGGCTAAACGCTTCAAACAAACCTTGTTTGACTCCTGCGGAGGCAAACCCAGGCAAGACATTTTAAGCACAAAAGACCGTGGAAAACATTCTGCGGTCTTTTTGCATTGTAAACGTAAAACCGGCGTGATATAATCGCAGCTATGGAAACGAACGATCTTATTCGGCGCGCGGAGGATCTTGCCGCGCGCTGTGAGCGCACCTCGTCGGTGACGGCGACCGCCTTTCTCACTCCGGCGGAGCGCATGGAGCTGCAAAATACCCCCTCGCTGCGCGGCACGGCCGTCGTCTATTCCGGCGGCGGGACGGAGTGCGAGCGCACCTGCGCGTTCTTCCTCCCGTTCTATCTCACAGCGGAGGAGCTTGACCCGTCGGAGTATATCAGCGCGGTGCATTTCCGCAGCTTCTTCGGCGAGCCGGGCCACAGGGATTATCTCGGCGCGCTGCTCGCGCTCGGCGTGCGCCGCGAGTGGGTGGGGGATATCCGCATCCGGGGCGCGGAGGCGTGGGTGTTCTGCCTGCCGAGCGTCGTAAAAACGCTCGCGGAGCTCGACCGTGCCGGGCGCTATACCGTCCGCGGCGAGGAGATCGCTCTCGCGGACGTCCCGGAGGAAGAGGTGAAGACCGAAACCGTGAGCTTCACGGTGCAGAGCCTCCGGCTCGACGCCGTGACCGCGGGGCTTTTCCATGTCTCCCGCACGACCGCCGCAGAGCTCATCCGTCTCGGCAGCGTGTCGCTCAACTATGTGCCGTGCCTGCACACGGACGCCGCCATCCGCGACGGCGACGTTATTTCCGTGCGCGGCAGGGGTAAGGGAACGGTCACCGACACCGGCGGCCGCTCGCGCAAGGACCGTATCTTCGTCACCGCCGAACGGCGGGTCTGAAAATATAAAGGAGGAACAACCATGATCCCTGAAAGACTCTCCCGGCTGCGCCGGGAAATGGAACAGCGCCATATCGACGTGTATGTCGTTCCCACGGCGGACTTCCACGAATCCGAATACGTCGGCGCGCACTTCAAGGCACGCTCCTACATCACCGGCTTTACCGGCAGCGCCGGCACGGCCATTATAACAATGACCGAGGCCGGTCTCTGGACGGACGCGCGCTATTTTCTGCAGGCGAAGCACCAGCTGGAGAATACCGGCGTGACGCTCTACCGCATGGGCGAGGAGGGCGTACCGACGATCATGGAATACCTGCGCTCCGCGCTGCCCGAGGGCGGCACGCTCGGCTTTGACGGCCGCGTCATCAACGCGCGCCTCGGCGCAGAGTTCCTCGCGCTTGCCGAGGAAAAGAACGCCAGGCTTGCCGTCGGTGAGGATCTTGTCGGCATCATCTGGGACGACCGCCCCGAGCTGCCGCACGCGCCGGTGCGCATCCTCACGGCGGAATACTCCGGCCGTTCCACCGCGGACAAGCTCGCGGACGTGCGCGCCGAGATGAAAAAGCAGGGCGCGAGCGTCCATCTGCTCACGTCGCTTTATGATATCGCGTGGCTGCTGAACGTCCGCGGCGGCGATATCGACTATGTCCCCGTTGTGCTCTCCTATCTCGCACTCACGGAGGAGCAGTGCCTCTGGTTCGTGCAGGACGCCGTTCTCACGGACGAGCTTCGCGCCTATCTTGCCGAGAACCGCATCGAAACGCGCCCGTATGAGAGCTTTTACGACTATGCCGCCGCCATCCCCGCCGGGGAGACGGTGCTGCTCGACAAGCGCGTGTGCAACTACCGCCTCGTCTCCGAGCTTTGTGAGGGCGTCGAGATCGTGGACGAGACGAACCCCTCCGTGCTTATGAAGTCCATCAAGAATGAGACCGAGCAGAAGAACACGGTCAACGCCCACATCAAGGACGGCGTCGCCGTGACGAAATTCATCTACTGGCTCAAGAAGAACATCGGCAAGACGCCGATGACCGAGCTTTCCGCCTCCGACTATCTCGCCGCGCGCCGCGCCGAGCAGAAGGGCTTTCTCGATCTCAGCTTTGACACCATCTGCGCCTACGGCGCGCACGCCGCCATCATCCACTACGCCCCCACGCCGGAGACGGATATCCCGCTCGAGGCGCACGGCCTGCTGCTCGTGGACTCCGGCGGACACTATCTCGAGGGTACGACCGACATCACCCGCACCATCGCCCTCGGCCCCGTGACGGACGCCGAGCGCGCCGACTTCACGCGCGTCCTCCGCTCGCATCTGCATCTGGCGAACGCCCGCTTCCTCCACGGCTGCACGGGGCTGAATCTGGATATTCTCGCCCGCGAGCCGCTGTGGGAGGCTGATCTGGACTACAAACACGGCACCGGCCACGGCGTCGGCCACATCCTGAACGTCCACGAAGGGCCGAACGGCTTCCGCTGGCGGCAGTCGCCGGAGCGCAGCGAGGGCAGCGTGCTCGAAGAGGGCATGATCACGACCGACGAGCCGGGCCTTTACATTGAGGACGCCTACGGCATCCGCATCGAGAGCGAGCTTCTCTGCCGAAAGGGTGTCAAAAACGAGTTCGGGCAGTTCATGTACTTCCAGAATCTCACCTGCGCGCCGATCGACCTCGACGCGATCGACGTTAACGCCCTCACCGTGACCGAGCGCCGCTGGCTCAACGAGTACCACGCCGCCGTGTACGAGACCGTTGCGCCGCACCTCACCGAGGATGAGCGCGTCTGGCTGCGCGACGTCACCCGCGCCATCTGATTTTGCACGTTATCTGCTTCGGGAAGGAGAACACCCATGCTTGATGAAGCCATTCAGAAAGAGATCATTCAAAAGGGACGCGACTTTCTCAAAAGCCCGCTGGAACGGGATCCCTACGAGGAAGCGTTCGAGTCCGATCAGGACCGGAAGCTGCCGCAGCCGCCGCTCGTGAAAGCGCCCATGGCGGAGGAGGGCGAGCGCATCGCTCTCACGAGAGATTTTTCCGGCCTTGCGCTGAAAAACGATCTTGTGAGCCTCATCCGCGACCGGCGGAGCGCCCGGATCTATACGAACGAAACCATGACGCCGGACGAGCTCTCGTTCCTTTTGTGGGCGACGCAGGGCATCAAGAAGATCCGCGGCAAGGCGTATGCGACCATCCGCACCGTGCCGTGCGGCGGTGCGCGCCACGAGTTTGAAACGTATCTGATCGTCCGGAACGTGGTGGGTCTGCGGCCCGGCGCGTACCACTATCTGCCAATGCTCCATGCGCTCGAGTTTCTGCACCCGATCGAGGACATTCCGGAAACTATAACCCAGACGCTGTGCGGCCAGAAATGGGCGGCCAAGGCCAACGTGGTGTTTTACTGGTCGGTCGTGCCCTACCGCGCCGAGTGGCGCTACGGCATTTACGCCCACCGCATCGCGCTCATCGACGCCGGACACGTGGGGCAGGCGCTCTATACGGCCTGCACCGGGCTGGGTCTCGGAACATGCGGTCTCGGCGCTTTCCAGCACGAGAAATGCTGCGATCTCTTCGGGCTTGACGGCGAGGAGGAGTACATCATCTACACCGCCCCCGTCGGCACGATCCGCGACGAGGACCTGACCGAAGAAAACGCCTTCTACCAGTTCGTGGAAGACGAGGGACTCTGAATTTTATAGCGCAAAAAAGCTCACGGATCCGATCCGTGAGCTTTTTGCGTGTATGCGGTCTCTATCTCCCGCGGAGCGGCTCAGTACCGATCCAGCCGCCGCTGGATCTCGTCGATATCGCTCTGGTCAAAGTCTTCCGCGCGCAGACCTTCCTGCCGGCACAGCTCTTCAAATTCCTCGTTTCCGATATGGCAGGTGCCGCGGCGCACGATGGCATCGACGATCTTGCGGATACGCTCCTCGCGCGCGTCGTCGTCCAGCATCTGCGTCAGCATCGCTACTTCCAGAACATCGTCCCAGGAGTCGATTTTCCCGTCGCCGTTCCAGTCTATGCTGGTATGTGAATCCAGAAAATCCAGAAGAAAACCCATAAACGCGCCTCCTTACACGGCTTACCATGATAAAAAAGACACGATACCGCGCCGGCGGAAAGAAGAGAAAGCATTCCGACAGGGGGGATCGTGTCTATAATCATTATACGGTTTTTCCGCGGAAAAAACAAGGCCGTACGCCGTCAGAGCGCGAATTTTTTGCCGTATTCCTCCGCGTACTGCATGTATTTCTGCGTTTTCATCTCGCGGAGGCTTTTGAGATATTCGTGGGTATCAAAGCTGTCGGATTCCAGCTCGATCATCGCCACGGCGATGTTGGAGCAGTGGTCGGCGATACGCTCGTAGTTCGTGAGAAGGTCGTTAAAAACAAAGCCCATGGCGAGCGTGCAGGAGCCGTCCTGCAGACGGATGATGTGGTGGAGCTTCATCTCGTCGCACAATCCGTCGATCGTATCCTCCAGCGGCTCGACGCGCAGCGCCATTTCCAGATCGTTCCCGATGAACGCGCCGACAACGAGCGAGACGATCTCGCTCACGGCGGTGCGGAGCACGTCCAGCTCGCGCTGAGCGGCGTCGGTGAAGCGGATGTCCTTTTCGTAAATTTCGCGCGCGACCTCGGCGAGATTCATCGCGTGGTCGCTGATGCGCTCAAAATCGCCGATGGTGTGCAGGAACTTGGATACCTCCTCGTTCTGCGCGGTGGAAAGCTCGCGGCCGGTGAATTTGACGAGATACGTGCCGAGATGGTCCTCGTACTGGTCCACGGCGTCCTCCATGTCCACGACCTGCTGAAAACCTTTCTGGGAAAAATTCTTTATCAGCTCGAGCGCGACGACAAGGTTATCCTGGGAGCGCATCGCCATGGCGTTGATCGTCAGGCGGCACTGCTCAATGGCAAGCGCGGGGTGGACAAGAAAGCGCTCTTCCAGCCGCTCGATGCCCGCGGTGAGCTCGTTGTATTTTTCCGAGGTCTTCTCGGGGATGAGCTTTCCGGTGAGCGCTTCCAGCTGGCGCAGGAACGGGAAAAGGATCAGGATCGAGCCGATGCGGAAAAGGGAGTTCACCATCGCGATGCCGACCGGGCCGAGCGCGGTCTCCATGAACGGGAACGGGGAAAAGGCGTTGACGCCGTAGAAGAGCGCAGAGAAGATGACGGTGCCGAAAATGCCGGTGAAAAGATAAATGAGCGCGGTGCGCCGCCCGTCGCGGTTCGCGCCGATGGCGGAGACAAGCACCGGCACCGCCGCGCCGATGCCCATGCCCATGATCATCGGGAAGGCTGTGGCAAACGAGATCGTTCCGGTCACGGAGAGCGCCTGCAAAATACCGACGGAGGCGGAGTTGGACTGCAAAACGGCGGTAATGAGCGTGCCGATGAGAACGCCGAGGATCGGGTTTTCAAACATCGTCATCAGACGGAGAAAGCCCTCGCTCTCGCGCAGCGGGGACACCGCGCCGCTCATCGCGTTCATGCCGTACATCAAAACGGCAAAGCCGAGCAGGATATCGCCGGTGTGCCGCTTCTGCGACGTTTTCCCGAGCATGCGCAGCAGTATGCCGGCAATGGCGGCGATGGCGGTGATCGTTGCGGAGCTCAGAAGGGAGAGCGCGTCGCTGCTGCTGATATACGAAAGGCAGAGGATCCAGCCCGTTACGGATGTACCGATGTTCGCGCCGAGCACGATGCCGATCGCCTGCGAGAGCTTCATCATGCCGGAGTTCACAAAGCCGACGACCATTGCGGACGTGGCCGAGGAGGACTGGATCACGGCGGTGACGGCGGTGCCGAGCAGCACGCCCTTGAGCGGCGTATTGGAGAGCCGGTAGAGGATGAGCTCGAGCCGCTGACCGGCGACGAGCTTCAGGCTGTCGCCCATGAGCCCCATGCCGAAGAGAAAAAGCGCCACGCCGCCGAGCAGCGCTAAAATGTTGGAAATACCCACAGCCATCGATTCCTTTGCAAGTTATAGATTATCCGCATATCAGTGTACCGTATGAAGGTTAAATCCAAAAGCAAGACAAGGTTAAATCCACGTTAAATCCATTTTACAAGCGGCGCTGCGCGTGATATGCTATAGAAAGTTGGAATTGCAAAACGGAGGCGGAAGAGATGATCTACCTTCTCGAAGACGACGAGAGCATCCGAAAGCTCGTTACCTATACGCTGCAGCACGCGGGATACGAAGCCGCGGGGCTTAGCTGCCCCTCGGCATTCTGGGCGGCAATGAAACGCCAGACGCCGGAGCTCGTGCTGCTCGATATCATGCTGCCGGAAGAAGACGGCCTTTCGGTTTTGAAAAAACTGCGCGGCTCGGCGCTCTGGCGGGAGCTTCCGGTCGTGATGCTCACGGCAAAGAACGCCGAGTACGACCGCGTGGTCGGACTGGACGCCGGGGCGGACGACTATATATCGAAGCCCTTCGGCATGATGGAGCTTCTCGCACGGGTGCGGGCGCTGCTGCGCCGCACCGGGATGACGTCGGCGGGCGAGCATACCGTCGGCGAGCTGTACGTCTGCCGGGACAAGCACATCGTGCGCGTTTCCGGGCAGGATGTGCCGCTCACGAACAAGGAATTTTCGCTCCTCTGCCTGCTGCTGGAGCATTCCGGCGCGGCGCTCACGCGCGACCGGATCATGGACAGCGTATGGGGCAGCGGCTTTGACGGGGAAAACCGCACCGTGGACGTGCATGTGCGCACGCTGCGCACCAAGCTCGGCGCGGCGGGGGCATACATCGAAACGGTGCGCGGCGTCGGCTACCGCTTTACCCCGGAGAAGGGGAGCGCGCCATGAAGGGAAAGCTCTTTCTGCGTGTGGGGCTTCTGCTCTTCGCCGCAATCCTGCTCGGCTCCGCCGTGACGTATGCCATCGCGCAGCCGCAGCTTGCCGGGACAGAGGCGAGAGCGCAGGTATCATCGCACCTTTTGTGGCTGCTGCCGATCGCGCTCTGTCTTGCCGCGGCGGGCGGCTGGGCCGTAGCGCGCGGCATCGTTGACCCCATCCGGAAGATCGACCCGGAAACGCCCGGCACGGAAGCGCCGTATGAAGAACTCGTGCCGCTGCTTGCGCGCATCCGCGCGCAGAACCGTCTCATCCGCCAGCAGGAGGAAACGCTCGGACAGACACGGCGCGACTTTGCCGCGATCACGGAGAACATGGGGGAGAGCTTCCTCCTGCTCGATAAGCGGCTGAACGTTCTCTCCCGCAATGTATCGGCGAGCTATCTTCTGCCCGCGCCGCCGGACGGCGAGGCGGACAACCTCAACCGCGGCGGCTGCCCGGAGGAGATCGTCCGTGCCGCCGAGCGCGCTCTCGCCGGCCGCCGCACGGAGCTGACTCTTGAAATGCACGAGCGGTATTACTATGTGATCGCAACGCCCGTCTTTTCCGAAAACCAGATCACCGGCTCGGTCGTCATCGCGCTCGACACGACCGAGCGCGAGCAGCGCGAGGCGCTGCGGCGCGAGTTTTCCGCGAACGTGTCGCACGAGCTCAAAACGCCGCTCACGTCGATCTCCGGGTTTGCGGAGCTTCTCGCCAACGGCATGGTTCCGCCGGAGCGGGTGGGCGAGTTCGCCGGGGATATCTACAAGGAATCCCAGCGGCTCATGGCGCTCGTGGACGATATCATCGAGCTCTCCCGTCTCGAAGAGGAAACCGCCGCGCCGGAAACGGAGAGCGTTGATCTTTACGCTCTCGCGGAGGAAACGCTCGCCTCTCTCCGCCCGGCGGCGGAGCGGCGGGACGTGACGCTCACGCTCCGCGGCGGGGAGGCCGTCGTGCAGGGCGTGCGCACGGCGCTGCAGGAGCTTGTCTATAACCTCTGCGACAACGCCGTAAAGTATAACCGTCCCGGCGGCAGCGTGACCGTCACGGCGGAAAAGCGCGGCGGCGAAACGGTTTTGTCCGTGGCGGATACGGGCATCGGCATTCCGTATGAGCACCAGAACCGGGTGTTCGAGCGGTTTTACCGCGTGGACAAGAGCCATTCCCGGCAGCTCGGCGGAACGGGACTCGGCCTTTCCATCGTCAAGCACGCCGCGGCGATGCACAAGGCGCGCCTTGAGCTCTGGAGCGAGCCGGACGCCGGAACCAAGATCACCGTCCACTTTGACGGACAATAAAGCCTTTGAGAATCCCCGGCACGGGCATTGGATGTCTGTGCCGGGGATTTTTTGCGTATTGTGCAAAGTGAATAAATTGAAACGTTTTCCTTTATATAAAACCGGCATTTAGTTTGAAAAATTCCCTGAAAGGGTTGCGTTTTGTGGGATTTACTTCCTTGTTCGGTATAGTACAATAAAACTGCAATGAGTCGTAACGGCTCAAAACAAAAGGAGGAAATGAAGATGAAAATGAAGAAGCTCATGGCTCTGGTGCTGGCGCTGACGCTGGTGCTCGCGCTTGCGGCTTGCGGCCAGACGAGCACTCCCGCCGAGGGCGGCGACACCGCAGCCTCCGCCGAAGGCGAACAGACCCTGATCGTCTATACCGCCAGAAGCGAGAGCCTGAACAACGCCGTCATCGAGAACTTTGAGGCGGACACCGGCATCCACGTCGAGGTCGTCACCGGCGGCACCGGCGAGGTCCTCAAGCGTGTGCGTTCCGAAGCTGCCAATCCCCAGGGCGATATCTGCTGGGCGGCGGACGAAGCCATGCTCAAGGATTACACCGACTGCTTTGAAGAGTATGTCTCCCCCGAAGACGCAAACATGATGGAAGGCTACAAGAACACCACCGGTTATTCTTCCCCCGCCTTCTGCGACCCCACCGTGTTCATCGTGAACACCGATCTCGCCGGTGATATCGAGATCAACGGCTTCGCCGACCTTCTCAACCCCGCGCTCAAGGGCAAGATCGCCGCGGGCGACCCCGTGAACTCCAGCTCCGCGTTCCAGTGCCTGATCGCCGGCCTCTATGACATGGGCAGCGGCGACCCGATGTCCGACGCCGCGTGGGATTGGGCGGCCAAGCTCGTTGAGAATCTCGACGGTGTTGCGCTCACCAGCTCCTCGCAGGTCTACAAGGGCGTTGCCGAGGGCGAGTACATCGTCGGCCTGACCTGGGAAGACCCCGCTGCCGCTTACGTCCGTGACGGCGTTGCCGTGAAGGTCGTGTTCCCGGAAGAGGGCGCTCTGATGTCCGGTCAGTGCGTGTCCATCATCAAGGGCGCTCCGCACATGGAGAACGCCAAGAAGTTTGTGGACTACATGCTCAGTGAGACCTGCCAGAACTATGTTGGCCAGAACCTCACGGTCCGTCCGCTCCGCCAGAACGTCCAGCTCAACGACAGCCTTACGCCGTGGAGCGAGATCACCCGTCTGGAGTCCTATGACGGCGTGTGGGTCGCCGCCAACAAGTCCGCCATCACCGAAAAATACAGCGAGTGCCTCGAAAACGTGGCTTAATTCGCAAGGAAAGCATCCCGTGCGGGTCTGCGGCCGTGCGCCGCAGACCCGCACATTCTACAAAGAATCTCGCAGAGAAAGGGAACTGAAACGATGGGAGCCACCATTACCATTGAAAACGCCGTCAAGCGCTACGGCAACGACACGATCATCAACGGCCTGTCTCTGGAAGTCAAGCCGGGCGAATTTTTCACGCTGCTGGGCCCCTCCGGCTGCGGCAAAACGACGCTTCTCCGCATGATCATCGGATTCAACTCCATCGAAGGCGGCACGTTCAAGATCAACGACCGCGTCATCAACGATATCCCCACCAACAAACGGAACATCGGTATGGTGTTTCAGAACTACGCGGTATTTCCGCACATGAATGTATTCGATAACGTGGCCTTCGGCCTGCGCAACCGCAAGCTGCCGAAGGATGAAATAGAGCGCAAGGTCAACAGCATCCTCAAGGTCGTCAAGATCGACCATCTCAAGGACCGCATGCCGGCAAACCTCTCCGGCGGACAGCAGCAGCGCGTGGCGCTTGCCCGCGCCATCGTCATCGAGCCGGAGGTGCTGCTGATGGACGAGCCGCTGTCCAACCTGGACGCAAAGCTGCGCGTGGAAATGCGCAACGCCATCAAGCGCATCCAGCAGCAGTTCGGCATTACGACCGTGTACGTCACCCACGATCAGGAGGAGGCGCTCGCGGTCTCCGACCGGATCGCCGTCATGGACGGCGGCGTTATCCAGCAGATCGACACGCCGCAGCGCGTCTACCAGCGCCCGGCCAACCGCTTTGTCTCCAACTTCATCGGCCTCTCAAACTTCCTGAACGCGACGGTCTCCCGCGGTGAAAACGGCGCGGAGCTCTGCTTTGCCGGGAGCGATTACCGCGCGGCGATGACGAATCTCCGCGGCGAGGCATCCGACGGCATGGGCGTGCTCGCGGCGGTCCGGCCGGAGGAATTCCTGCTCTCGACCGGCGAAGGCGAGGGCATTCCCGCCACGGTGCGCAGCAGTGTCTTCCTCGGCACCACCACGCATTATTTCCTGACGCTCCCCACCGGGCAGGAGATCGAAGCCGTCCGCGACAGCGACGAGGAATGGGCGGTCATTCCGGACGGCGCGGAGGTGCGCCTGCGCGTGAAGCCGCGCCGCATCAACGTGTTCACTGCCGACGGAAAGCGCTCTCTGGTTATCCGGGAGGAGCTTTTATGAGATACGCCGGAGAAAAGCGCTTCAACGGCTGGACGGCGCTGACGCTCGTTTTGCTCGCGCTCTTTTTGCTGTTCGTCATCTATCCCATCGGTATGCTGCTCATCAAGAGCCTTTTTACCGGCGGGAAGATCGATCTGAGCTACTTTGTGAAGTTCTTCACGAAGAAGTATTACTGGGGCGCGCTCGTCAACAGCTTTAAGGTCACGGTCGTGTCCACGCTTGTAGCGTCGCTCATCGGCGTGCCGATGGCGTATCTGCTGCGCAGCGTGAAGATCCGCGGCGCGGGTCTCATCAACATCCTTATCGTGATCTCGTATCTCTCGCCCCCGTTCATCGGCGCGTATTCGTGGATCCAGCTCCTGGGCCGGAACGGCTTTATCACCCGCATCGCAAACGCCCTCTTCGGTGTGAAGCTGCCGGGCATTTACGGCTTTGCCGGTATCGTGCTCGTCTTTTCTCTCCAGTCCTTCCCGCTGATCTACATGTATGTTTCCGGCGCAATGAAGAATCTGGACAACTCCCTGAACGAAGCGGCGGAGAGCCTTGGCTGCAACGCCTTCCAGCGTGTGACGAAGATCATCTTCCCACTGGTGATGCCGTCGCTGCTCGCGGGCGCGCTGCTCGTATTCATGCGCGTGTTTGCCGACTTCGGCACGCCCATGATCATCGGCGAGGGGTATAAGACCTTCCCGGTCATGCTGTATACGCAGTTTATGGGCGAGGTCGGCACGAACGACGGCTTTGCCGCCACGATGTGTCTGATCGTCATCGTTATCGCGCTTATGTTCTTCTTCCTGCAAAAGGCGCTCGGCCGCCGGTTCACCTATTCCATGTCGGCGCTCAAGCCCATGGAGGCGGCAGATCCGAAGGGCTGGCGCGGTGTCGTTTCCCACATCGTGGTGTATCTCGTGGCGCTCGTCGCGGCGCTGCCGCAGATCACGGTGCTTGTCACGTCCTTCATCGGCACGATCAACGGCTCGCTCTTCACCGGCGAGTTTACGCTCGATAACTACCGCAATATCTTTGCCAAGAGCAACACCAGCGCCATTACCAACAGCTACTTCTTCGGCCTGATCGCCATCGTGATCGTAGTCGTATGCGGAATACTGATCTCGTATCTCAGCGTCCGCAAGCGCAATGCGCTCACCTCGGTGCTCGATGTGCTCACCATGTTCCCGTACATCATCCCCGGCTCGGTGCTCGGCATTTCGTTCCTGTACGCCTTCAACGGGCCTCCGTTTATGCTCGGCGGCACGGTGCTCATCATCGTTATATCGCTCTCCATCCGGCGCATGCCGTATACGATCCGATCGAGCACCGCCATCATCGGGCAGATCAGCCCCAGCGTGGAGGAAGCGTCCATCAGTCTCGGCGCGTCGCAGCTCAAAACGTTTCTGCGCGTCACGATCCCCATGATGCTCCCCGGCGTTCTCTCCGGCGCGATCATGAGCTGGATCACGCTCATCAGCGAGCTGAGCTCCTCGGTCATTCTGTACACCAGCAAGACCATGACGCTCACCGTGGCCATCTATTCCGAGGTCATACGCAGCAACTTCGGCAATGCGGCGGCCTACTCCACGATCCTGACTCTCACTTCGATCGTGTCGCTTCTTGTGTTTTTCAAACTCAGCGGCAAAAAGGACTTGAGCGTATAAAGCGGGAAGCGTCTCTCAAGTCTTTTGCGGGGCCTTGCGGTGCGCCTGAATGGGCGCACCGCTGAGCTTGTCAAAAAAATTTTTTGACAAGCTCTCAAACGAGACCCACTTCGTTGGGCTCTCGTTTGAAAAGGCTGCGGC
>ERZ824488.842-NODE-842-length-37695-cov-6.383395_pt1 | contig 37695 bp, 40 predicted proteins | sample MGYA00519936_ERZ824488 | MGnify/ENA primary metagenome ERZ824488 (study PRJEB31778, sample SAMEA3449153) | human gut metagenome | biome: human gut; feature: human-associated habitat; material: faeces | place: United Kingdom | collected 2010/2012 ... | reverse complement strand
GCCTTTTCAAACGAGAGCCCAACGAAGTGGGTCTCGTTTGAGAGCTTGTCAAAAATACTTTTTTGACAAGCTCAAGCGGCGTGACGGAAACTGTCACGCCGCTTGTCTGCGTTATGCGTATATCAGCTGAATTTGATCTTTGTATTCTCGCCCATGGTGACCGATTCGGGATAGAGCGGCAGGAACACATAGCCCGTGTCCTGCAGCTGCTTGACAGCGCCCGGGAACGCGATGAGCGTGTTGGCGTTCCAGTCGTGGCTGAGCAGGACCGCAATGTCGAGCTGCTTTACCTGCCAGACGGCCATGCTCTGGATCTCATCGGCGGTCTTTCCGGCGACGCCGTTATCGAACACGTCGCACGACCATTCGATCCACTCGTAGCCCGCTTCCTTGACGGCCTCGGTCGGGTCGGTGCCGAGCAGCGCCTTGGCCCACGCCGAGCCGCCGGGGTAGCGGAAGATCTCCGTATGGAAGCCGGTGCATTCGTACACCCACTCGTCCTGTTTTTGGATCATTTCGATCAGGCCCTCGGTCTTCTGGTAGAGATTGCCCATGGCAGCGAACTGGTGGGAATATGTATGGTTGGCGACCGCGTGGCCTTCGGCAAACTCGCGGCGAAGCATTTCGGGCTCGTCCTCGGATTCGTTCGCCTCGTGCGAGGTGAAGAACGTTACATGGACGCCCAGCTCCTTGGCTTTGTCGAGCACCTGCGTGGTGAGGCGCGTGGGGCCGTCGTCAAATGTCCAGTAGCAGATCTTGATATCCGTTTCGCCGGCCTGCACCTTTTCCTCCAGCTCGCGGATCTTGGAAGCATACTCGCGCCGCTTGGCAAGCGTCTCTTCCACGATGTTATCGAGCCGCTCGTTCTCGGCGCGAAGCTCTTCGAGCTGCGCGGTCTTATCCTCGTTATCGGAGAGCGCCGCGGCAAGCTCGGAAGCGAGCGTCTTGCCCTCGTCGCCGCCCTGCGAAATATCCTCGCGCAGCGCGTCCTGCTGCGCCTTCATGTCCTCGCTGAGCTTGTCGGTGCTTTCATCGACGAGCTGCGCCTGCGCGCGAAGATCGGCGGCGCTGGATTCGTATTCCGCGATCGGCACGGCGCGATACTGGAAAAAGGCAAACACGCCGAATCCCACCGCGACGAGCGCGAGGCCGAGCAGAATATAGTTAATTACCTTTAAGGTATTCTTCAACCTGATCCACTCCCTTCTGCATTTCCTCGTAGACGGAATTGTAGTACGCGGTGTCCTCGTCCGCGAGCTTCGTTTCGACTTCCTTTTCCACTGCCGCGATCGATTCGTCGAGCGCGGCGTTGTCGGCTTTGAGCGCGTCGATCTTTTCCTGCGTTTCGCCAAAGACCTCCTGCTCCGCCGCCGTCCATGCGGCGGCACCGGTCTCGGTCTCGGGATCAACGGCGTCGTGCCGCGTCTGTGCCGCGGCGAGCGTCTCCTGCGCCGAGGCCACGGCGCTCTCGCCGTCGGCACGGAGAGCCGCCGCCTGCGTCAGAAAGTAGACGCCGCACACGACGCCGATGACAAGGATCACCGACAGCAGTACGGTCATTACGGTGCGTTTCATCGTTTGCAATCACTCTTTTCTTTTTATACCTTTTTTCAGCCGCAGCGCGGCTGGTTTACCCTTTTTGATAAAGCGCGAGCAGCTCTTCCGTCTGACGCGTGAGGTCAAACTCCGTCACGGCGCGGCGGCGTGCGTTTTCGCCGCAGGCGCGGCGGTACATCCCGTCCGTCATGAGCCGGTGCAGCGCATCGCACAGAGCGCTCGCGTCGCCGGGCGGCACGCATTCCCCGCAGCCGTCAGCGAGATCCGCGCCCGCGCCGACGTCCGTCATAACAAGCGGCAGACCGCATTCCATCGCTTCGAGCGCGGCGAAGCTCATGGCCTCGTTATACAGCGCGCTGCTCACGTAGACGTCCGAGGAACACATCAGCGCTTCGGCGTCCGTGCGGTAGCCCGCGCGGATGACGTTTTCGTCAAGGTCCCTCTCACGGATGCCCTCGCCCACGGCGTCAAAAAGCTCTCCGTCGCCGGCGATGAGACAAGCAAACGGAGCGTCCGTGCGCTCCTTGAGCTGCGCAAGCGCGTCCAGCAGGAAGAAAAGCCCCTTTTCCGGCGCATAGCGCGCCATGGTGAGAAAAACGAAGCAGCCTTCCGGCAGCGAGAACTCCGTTCGGATGACGTTTCGCCGCGGCGGCAGGGGCTTCGGCGCAACGCCGTTGAAGATCACGCGGACTTTCTCTTCTTTGACGCCGTTTTCGCGCAGAAGGTTCGCCCCCTGCGTACAAACCGCGATGCACGCGGCATCGTGCGGTGTGATACGCCGGTTGACGGCACGCCAGAGGAAGCTCTGGCGCACCGTAAGATGGCTCGTGAACACGACGCGCGTCTCCCGCCGCCAGAGGCGCGAGAGCACGGCGATCACATTTTCCCGCGGGTACTGCGCGTGGATAACGTCGATGCCGTTTTCCGCGCACAGCCGGGCAATGCTCTTCGCCGCGGCGAGCGCGTGCGCGGCGCGCAGGTCGAGCCGGAACACGCCGCAGCCGAGAGCCTTTGCCTTTTCCGCGAGCTCTCCGCCGTCCATGTAGGCAAGGAAGCAGCGGTGTCCCTGCGCGGAATACGTCCGCATCAGGTTTTCGACGTACTTTTCCGTACCCGCCTTTCCGGCGTAGCTGATGAGATAGAGAATGTTCAATTTTTTAATAGAAGAGCTTCGCGATCGGGCTGTCGGCGTCGAGGATCAGCGTCTTTTCCGCACCGGTCATGGACGCCTGCAGCGCGTCGAGCGCGATCATAAACGTATAGAACTCGGCTTCCTCCGGCGAGTCGTACACCTCGGAGAGAATGCGCATATACTCCGCGTCGCCCTCGGCGCGCACCGTGGCGGCAGTCGCGTCGGCGTTGGCGAGGAGAATCTGCACCTGCTTGTCGGCCTCGTTGCGGATCTCCTTGGCACGGCTCTCACCCTCGGCAAGATAGCCCGCGGCAATGTTGTTGCGCTCGGAGATCATGCGGCTGAACACGGCGGATTTATTATCGTCCGGAAGGTCGATCTTCTTCGTCTCCACGGCGATGAGCTCAATGCCGTAGCGGTCGAAGGAATCGCCGATCGTCGCCATGACGGTGCGCACGAGCGTGCCGTCGCGCCCGGAGATGATCTCCGCCTGCGTCATGGACGAGAGCACGGTTTTGAGGGCGTTATACACGTTCGCGTTGATGCGCCCCTCGGCATTGGATACGCTGCCGGAGAGCGTTTCGATGAAGAGGCGCGGGTCCTCGATGCGCCAGATGGCAAAGCAGTCGGCGATAAGGGTCGTCTTATCCGCGGAGATCATATCGCTTACGGGCAGGTCATAAAGCAGCACCGTATTGGGAAGCGTGCTCATCTCCTGCACAAAGGGGATCTTGAAATACAGTCCCGGCTCGCTCTTTACATCAACGACCGCGCCGAACTGACGCACGACGCCGTATTCGTTCGACTGTACGACGTACAAGCTGCTCAAAAGCAGCACGAGGATCACAACGGCGAGCACCGCGATAAGGATCGTCCGGCCGACGCGGGCGGGACGGCGGGTGTTATTATTCTCCATAATTACGGCTCCTCCCCTGTCGTGGTCGTTGTGTTCGTGCCGGTGAAGCTCTCGAGCGGGAGAACGGTCTGCAGTGTGCTGCCGTCCCTGCCGGTGATAACGATCTTCATATCCGGGAACACCTTGGCGATCATTTCATAGAACAGGCGCTGGCGCGTGATCTCCGGATACTTGGAGTATTCGGCGTACAGCTCCGTGAAGCGCGAGGCCTGACCCTCGGCCTCGGCGATGCGGGATTCCTTGTAGGCCTCGGCCTGCTGCAGAATTTCGTCCGCGTTCGCCTTGGCAGCGGGCAGCTGCTCGTTGGCGTACTTGTTCGCATTGTTGATGGCGGTCTCCGCCTCCTGCTTGGAGGTCTCCACCGCCTTGAACGCCTGCTGCACCTCGAGCGTGGGGGGCTCGGCGTCCTGCAGGGCGATGTTCACGAGCACGAGACCGATATCCTCCTGCTCGAGACGGGTGCTGATCTTGTCGCGGATGACGCCCTGGATCTCCGCCTTGCCGGTCGTGATGATATCATCCACGCCGTAAAGGCCGATCGTATCGCGGATGTAGCTCTGGCAGAGCATTTTCAAAATGGCTTCCGGCTCTTCGCTGTTATAAAGATATTTCACCGGATCGTCCACACGGTACTCCACATAGAAATCCACGTTGACGAAGTTGAAGTCCACGCTGATCATGAGCGATTCGTCCTCGTTGTTCACGTTCGTGCGCAGATCGTAGCCGAGAGCAAAGCCCTGCGTCGCCTTGCTGACGATGGTTTTCTGCTGGATGATGGGGATCTTGAACTTGAGGCCGGACGTGCTCACGACGGACGGCTTGCCGAACGTGGTGATAACGGCGTATTCGTCCTCCTGCAGCTGGTACACCGAGCCGAAGCCCAGCGCGCCGACGAGCACGAGCACCGCCGCGGCCGTCACGATCGTGCGCGGCAGGGTCTTTTTCCCGTCGCCGCCGTCCTTTCTGCGCGTGGTGCCGAGCACGATGAGCACGGCCGCCGCCGCAAGGACGAGGATGAGTGTGATAAGGCTCATGGGATTCTCCTTTCTTTATGCGGCGGAAAACGTCTGCTCCGCCGTATAACAGCATAGCACAGCGCACACCGTTTGTCCAGAAAAGCCGCGTTCAAAGCTCGAGCGCGAACCACTCTCTGCCGGTCTCCCGGAAGCCGAGCGAGAGGAACATATTCCGGCTCTGCGTGTTGAACGAATAGATGTTCGCCGTCACGCGCTCCATGCCCTTTTCGCGGGCAAGATCGAGCATGGCGCGGATACACCGGCGGCCGATGTGCCGGTTCTGGTATTCCCCGCAGATCACGATGGCGAGCTCGCCGCTATTTCGCAGCGACACGTCGCCCACCAGAACGCCGCGGTACGATATATAATAGCATGCCCCGTGTGTGCTCAGATACTTATACATGGCGTTGAGCCGCTCGCTCGTATAAACATAGTCGATGTTATCGACTTGACGGCACACGTCCGGATCCTGATACCACGGAAGCGCCGTTTCCTCATTCGGGTAATACGGCACAAGCGAAATCTCTTCGTCCACAATGCGTACACTGGCGGGATCGGCCATTTCTCTCTTCCTTTCTCTACGCAAACCGGCCGTATGCGCAGATCGCGCGCATACGGCATGGTTTTTTATCTTTTCACTTTCCGCACCGGGCGGGTGATGCTGCGGATGAGGAGCGTACCGAGCACCGCCGCGCCGATGAAGAGCACGGCAGCGGCTACGGCGAGCACCGTGACCGTCCAGCGGAGATTTTCGATCTCCGCATCCGAAGCATCCGGCGTCTCCGGCGCAGGCGAGGGCGTCGGCTCCGCGCTCGGGGACGGTTCCGGCGTCGGTGTCGCCTCCGGCACGGTGATAAGGCCGTAGCGCTGCATCGTTTCCTCGCGCGTATCGTAGATATAAAGTCCCGGCTCGCCGCCCTCGGGCCGCGCGTAGAACACAACGTACTCTCCGTCCTCCGGCAGATACGCCCGGCACACGCTGCCGAGCAGCGCATAATCGCCGAGAACGCAGCCCTCCGGCGGCTGGGCGGAGAGGATCGCGGCATCGAGGATCGTGTACGTTCTCCCCTCCGCGGTGAAGATCGTCCGACCGGCGGCAGGCGTCGCCTCCGGAATCTCCGGCTCGGTCGTATCGACATGGTTGTCGCTTGTCGGCTGCGCGGCGGTGTCCTGCGCCTGCCGCGTGACGGCGAGCGTATAGACCCTCTGCGCGCCGTTCCCGGCGGTGACGGTCACGGTCACATAGTTCAGCCCGACGGAGAGCGAGCCGTTCCCGCTCACGGCGGTGGTGGCCGAAGCGTCGTTCTTCACGGCGCTCACGGCGAGCCACGTCGTTTCATACGGCACCGTCACGGCGTAGTTCGTCACATTGGCGGAAAATGCCGGGGAGAGCGTGCCGGGGTCGATGTAGAGCGCGGAGAGCGTGCAGTCGCTGGAGGCCGAGGTGATCGTCACCGACGCACTGTGGGAAGCATACTCCACGCTCACCGCGTCGCCCCCGGCATTGCTCGCGCTGCACGCCGTCGGGCGGATCGCCGTCGTACCGGCGGCGCGGGCCGTGAAGCTCAGGTTGAGAGAGAATTTCCCCTCGCCGCTGCCGCTGTAGTCCACGATGCGCAAACTCCCGCCGTTATCCTGCACCGCCGCGTTGCCGAGCCCGCCCGATGCGCCGGTGTAGGTAAGATAGTCCGTGTCATACACGAGCGTCAGATCGATGCCCGCAACGGCGGAGGTCGTATACACGTTCACCGTGACGGTGTTTCCGACAACGACGCTCGGATCGGAGAACATCACGTCCGTGTCCGCCGCCCTGGCGCTCACCGTGAGCCACGGCAGCAGCGCCGCGGCGACAAGCAGCGCGAGGATCGTTTTTCTTTGTTTCATCGGCAAGCCCTCCTTACGGCGTGATCGTCGCCGTGCCGAGCAGATGGTTTCGTATGCGGATAAGATCGTTGATCGCCGCCGTGCCGCTGCGGTCCACATCCGCCGCGGCCAGACTCAGCCCGGTCAGCTCGCCGGTGCCGAGAAGGTGGTTGCGCAGCTTGATGAGATCACTGATGGTGACGGCGCCGTCGCCGTTGATGTCGCCCGCGACGACGACGTACCCGGAAGCGAACACCGCTTCCGCGCCGTCGAGTTCATACGTGATCTTCACAAAATCGCCGGTACACATCGGCGCGTCCGGCGCCTTGGCAGCGCCCGTGGCGTCCGTCACGGTGAGCGTTCCGCCGCTCACGCCGAGCGACGAAGTAAACGCGGCAAGCGCCGTGCCGGGCGCGACGCCCGAAACACGCCCGTCCGCGCTGAAAGCGTAGGGGCCGGTGATCGTCACCGGCGCGTCCGGCGCGCGGCGGTGGACGGAGAGCGTGTATGTTTCCGATGCGCCCGATTCCGCCGTCACGGTGAGCGTGACGGTGTTCACGCCGACATTGAGCGCATATTCGCCTGTCCCGGCGACGCTCGCCGCGGCATTGAGCGGCGAGGCTGTTACGGTGATGCGCTCGGTCTCGTTCGGAACGATGACGGTATATTCCCGTATATCCCGCCGGAACTCCGGCGAAAGCGCGCCAGTGCTCACTGTAAGTGAGGAAAGTTTCGTGTTCGGCGAGCCGTCGCCCGTCGGAGCGGGCACGGCAGACTCCGGCATGTTGAGATACACCGGAATAGTGAACGTGAGCTTGGATGCGCGCATCTCCTCGCTGTAAGCATAGGAGAGCAGCCGCCCCTCGCTCGCCGCGCCCGCAACGTTCGTCATGTACTGGTTCCAGTACATGTTCTCGCCCTGCACGTTGAAACGCTTGAGATAGAGCGTATTCTGTCCCGCGGCAACATAGTTCGCGGCATAGAAGGCCGCGCCGCCGCGGATGGCTTTATATAGGCTGTTCCACGGCCGCCCCCACGAGGTACCGCTCCCGTTATGGCCGCCGCTGGCGTACCACAATCCGCGCTCCACGGCGGAATACTCCGCTGTCTTGTAAGCGCCGATGTTGAAGGCGTTATAGTACCCCGGAAAGCGGCGGTTCGTGCCGCTGATGCTCTCGCTCGCGCCGTTCGTGCCCATCTCCTGCAGCATCATCGCCGCAAGAATGTACGGGCTGACGCCGCAGTCCGCTCCGGCGGTATAGAGCGTTTCGGCGTAGGTGTTCACGCCGTTTGAAGTGTCGAGGTCGGTATCGTATGTCGTATTCGCGAGGAACGTGCCGGACACGAGCACCGCGAGACTCTCGCGCGTCTGCGAGGCGGCATCGTACCCCTGATAAAGAAACTGGAACACGGCGCTGCTGTCAAGGAAATTGCGCGGGTCCATGTAGTGCGCGATGATCTCGCGCGACGCGGCGACCCAGCCGCCGCTGTCGAGCTCGATCCACGTGTTGTCCGTCCAGTTGAACGCGCCCTCCTGCGTGGATTTCCACGAGGACGGGGCGCTGCCCCACACAAGGCTTTTGCCGAGGACGTTTTCCTCGTTCACGGCGGTGTTCCAATCGACATTCGTGAAAAAAGGCCGGAACTCCCACGCCGGATACCGGCTGTGGAGCTGCCAGAGACCTTCGAGATAGCTCTCCGGAAAGCCGAGCGCGCGGAGCTGTGTAAGATAGGCATCGCGGTCATTCGCCGCGGTGGGCTCCGGTTCGGATACCGGCGTTTCCTCCGGCGTCGGAGTCGTCTCCGGCTCTGAGAGCGTCACGCTCTCCGCCGGGACGTAGCCGGCCTCACCGCCGGGCTTTTGTATGTAATACCAGAGTGTGCCGTTCGCGTCCGTCTCCTCGCTGAGGATCGAAACGGCGCTCCCGTCCGGCACTTCCCCCGCGGACTCGCCGCCGGGCGACGTGAGCAGAAGGAGGATGCCCGTCGGGGCGCTCACCGTGCCGGTCCTCGTATCCGCTGCCAGCGCGGACGGCATCGCCGCGGCGAGCAGCAGCACGGCCAATATAAGCGCCGCGGTACGGCGCAGAAAGCGACGATTTTTCGGCAAGTCCTTCCCTCCTCTCGGTCGCGATTTAAAATGTTACAATTTGTAACTGTATCCTACCATCCCGCCCCCTCTCCGTCAACCGCCAGTTTTTGCCGGCGCGAAAAGCGCCCCGGAAGGAAGAACCTTTCGGGGGCGCCGGATGTTTATATGTTATTTTTCAAGACTGATCCATATCGCAGGGCGAACGCCGCACTTGTCGTACTCGACAATTGCGCCGCTGACGATGTCACCGGCGCTCTCGCTGTCGCCATCCCTGTAGATTATGGCAGCTCTGTTATGCGCGTCACCGGGCGACCGCAGCCACCAGAAACAGGTAGCCGAGCCATCTTTATAGTGTATTATGCCATCCCCTGTATATGCGCCGTTTGCTTCTGCATAGGCCGTCGGCACACACTTTCTCGCTTCGTCGCTGTCAAAGTATTTATTTGCTTCCGCGATACTGAGAAGAAAGACCTTATCCTGTGTGGCGTTGCCGGGATCTGTGTCAAAATCGGGATTCCCGTCCGCAGATACCGACACCATGGGGATCATTGCCCTTTCTCCGTCCGAAAATGCCGCACGGAAAAAATTCTCATTCAGCCAATGGCGCAGCGTGCAGATTTCCCATGTTACATCTGTAGAAATTATGTTATACGGTCGGCAATCCAGCGCTTTATCGCTGATAACTAAGATTCTGCTTCCTTCATTCGCAAGTACAATCCATTTAATTTTTTCTTTGCCGTTGGAAGTGTCGTTGTCCTGCTCATAGGAACCGAAGGAAACAATATCGCCAACAGATACCCTCGAAAGAAGTATTTGATAGTACTGCGGCTTGATGCTCTCCCGTTTTTCCTCGCTGTCTTCGTAGTTCAGTCCATCCAAAAGCGTATACGCTGCTTCGTAGTCCTGCGCGTTTATGTACGCCATCGCCCGATCGTATTTATTTGCCGCAACCGCCTCATTATTTCCAATATTTCTCAGCAGCGTATAGGCATCATCGTAATCACCAGCATCAATCAGCTTCATCGCCCGATCATATTTGCTCTCCGCAATCACTTCGTTTTCTCCAATATTTCCTAGCAGCGTATAAGCATCATCGTAATCACCGGAATTGAGTAACTTTATCGCCCGATCGTATTTGTTCCGCTTGATCTCCTCGGGTTTGCCGAGCTCTTCCAGCATCGCGTAAGCGGCAGGATAGTCCCCCGCTTCGATCAGTGCCAGCGCTTCTTTATGCTTTTGGTTGGGCACGATCACCGTTGTTATCAGGATCACTGCTGCCGCGCAGACCGCTGCCGCGGGCAGCGCAATGGCAAGTGTCTTCTTTGTTTTTCTCCGGTGCTCTGCCTGCCGCTCTTTTTCCCGACGGCAAAGCTCCTCCGCTTTTTTCGCCTCCGCTTCCTTGTAGGCCGCGAGATGCTCGCGTAGGACGGTCTCGTCCAGCGCGGCGAGCTGTGCATCCAGCGAAAGGCCGCAGCGATGGCAGACCTTTTCTTCCGCACTGTTGAGCGCGCCGCAGGCGCAGCTCCACAGACTGCCGCATCGCTGCGGCAGCATCTGCGCGCACGCCGCCGTATCGCGCCGGTACTGCTCCGCCAGTTCCTGAGAAAGCGCCTCCTCCAGCGTCGTGCGCTCCGGCAGCGGCGACCACACGGCGGAAGGGTCGGCCTCCCAGCTCGTGCCGTCAGCAAACACCACGCGCGTGCAGCGCACCGAGGCGCGGCGGGTATTCGCGTCCGGCAGCACGATAGCCTGATGCTGACCAAACGGCTCGTCCCGCGGCACGGACAGATCGAGATACTGATACTCGGCCACACCCTCGAGCGGCGCGCCGGACACGTCAAAAGCATCCACCGCAACCATGACTGCACGGATCGGCTTTGCCGAAACGCTCCGCATTTTTAGCTGCACCAGCACCGCGCCCGTCCGGCTGTCCTTCAGCAGCGCGCCCGCCTCGAGAAGCACGGGGCTTCCCGCCGTATACTGGTTTTCCGGAAGCCGGTAAAGGCTCGTGTATCTCTCCATAATGCCGCCCTCAGAGTTCCGGCAAGTCGCCGAACGTTTCCGCCGGAACGGAGCTTTTCGCCGCGCCATGCTCCGCGCGCTGCCGCAGCGCGGAAACATCCTCTACGAGCTGACCGAAGCCGTACAGCGGCCACGACGCCGCAAACAGAACGGCCCCGGTTAGCAGCGGGATCATCCCCGTCCAGAACCCTTTCTCCCCCGCCCAGAACGCGAATGCAATGATGAACCCGGCAATAAAATCGATCCAACCGAGGACCGCCGCGAGCGCTTTGATCTTTCCTCCGACATTGTCAAACATGGTCGTCCCTCCAGTTAATATTTGTGACATGGCTTTTTAATCCCTGCTTTTCCTGATTATATATCTTTATTTTCTACACGTCAACAAAACATTTCCTGTGGTTCCCCATATCATCACTTCCGAAGATTTATACTATTTACCGCACAGGAGGTGGCGATATGGATTATATGGAGTGGTTTCCCCAGCGCGTCGCGGAGCTGCGCAGCCAAAAGGGCGTTTCCGCCCGCGATATGAGTCTTTCGCTTGGGCAGAGCGAAAGCTACGTCAACAAGATTGAAAACAAACATACGCTGCCGTCCATGGCGGGCTTTTTCTACATCTGTGAATACTTCGGCATCACGCCGGACAAATTTTTCAATACGGATTCCGCTTCCCCGTTTCAGTCTGCCTCGCTGCTGGCGGAATTTGAAAAGCTGCGCTCCGATCACGCCGAGCACATTTTGCAGTTGATGAAGGACCTGAATCAAAAATAAACAATATACAAAATCGCCTCTTCGGAAGAACATCCGAAGAGGCGATTTATTCGTATTGCGTATGTCAGCCGCCGAGGTAGGCCTTCTGCACCTGCTCGCTCTTTGCGAGCTCCTCGCCGGTGCCGGAGAGGGATACCTTGCCGTTTTCGAGCACGTACGCGCGGTCGGCGATGGAGAGCGCCATCTGCGCGTTCTGCTCAACGAGCAGGATCGTCGTTCCCGCCTTGTGCAGCGACTGGATGATATCGAACACCTGCTCCACAAGGATGGGCGCAAGACCCATGGATGGCTCGTCGAGCATCATGAGCTTCGGCGCGCTCATCAGCGCGCGGCCCATGGCGAGCATCTGCTGTTCGCCGCCGGAGAGCGTTCCGGCGACCTGACGGCGCCGTTCCTTCAGGCGCGGGAACAGCTCGTACACCTTTTCGAGCCCCGGCTCGACGGTGGAGTTGGCGCGGGTGAACGCGCCCATTTCAAGGTTTTCCTCCACGGTCATCTGCGCGAACACACGCCGTCCCTCCGGGACGAGCGCCAGACCGTCCTTGACGATCAGGTGGGGGGCCTTGTGCGCAATGCTCTCGCCCTGAAAGACGATGTCGCCGCCGCGGCTGCGGAGAAGTCCCGCGATGGTGTCGAGCGTCGTCGTCTTGCCCGCGCCGTTCGCGCCGATGAGCGTTACGATCTCGCCCTCGTTGACCTCGAAGGAGACGCCCTTGATGGCGTGGATCGCGCCGTAATACACTTGAATGTCCTTGACTTCGAGAAGCATGCGTCAGCCCTCCTTCTTCTTGCCGAGATAGGCTTCGATCACGGCGGGGTTCGCCTGGATCTCCTCTGCGGTGCCCTTGGCGATCACCTTGCCGAAGTTCAGTACGCAGATGCCCTCGCAGATGCCCATAACGAGCTTCATGTCGTGCTCGATGAGCATGACGGCGATCTGGAACATGTCGCGGATCTTGACGATGTTCTCCATGAGCTCCTGCGTTTCGGAGGGGTTCATGCCGGCGGCGGGCTCGTCGAGCAGCAGCAGCGACGGGTTCGTTGCCAGAGCGCGGACGATCTCCAGACGGCGCTGCGCGCCGTAGGGCAGCGAGCCGGCCTGCACGTTTGCCATGTCCTGCATATCGAAAATGGACAGCAGCTCCAGCGCGCGCTCGTGCGCGGTGCGCTCCTGCCGCCAGTAGCGCGGCAGGCGGAAGATGCCCTCAAACGTGGAATACGGCTCCTGATTGTGCAGGCCAATCTTCACGTTGTCCTCGACCGTGAGGTTACTGAAAAGGCGGATGTTCTGGAACGTGCGGGCAATGCCCATGCGGTTGATCTGCTCGGTCGTTTTGCCGGAGGTGTCCATGCCGTCAAGCAGAATGGTGCCGCGGGTCGGCTGATAGACCTTGGTAAGGAGGTTAAAAACGGTGGTCTTGCCCGCGCCGTTCGGCCCGATGAGACCGGCGATCTCCGTGCGGCCGATGGTGAGATTGAAGTCGTCCACGGCGCGAAGTCCGCCGAAATCGATGCCGAGATGGCGGCATTCGAGCACGGGCGTTTTGTCCAGATCGCGCTCGGGGATGATGGCTGTGCTCGGGAATTCGACCATTTTCCCCTTTTCAAACTTTTTAGACATCTTCCCTCTCCTCCTTCCGTCCAGGGATCACGCGGCGCAGCAGCGCCTTGAAATCGTCGTTGTTTGTCGCGAGCATCACGAGGATGAGCACGATGGCGTAGATCAGCATGCGGTAATCGGCAAAGCTGCGCAGCGCCTCGGGCAGCGCCGTGAGCAGCGCCGCGGCGATGACCGAGCCGAGCATATTGCCCAGACCGCCGAACACAACGAACACGAGAATGAGGATCGAAGCATTGAAATCGAACTTGTTCGCGGCGATCGTGGAGTAGTTCAGCGCGAAGAGCGCGCCCGCCGCGCCCGCCATGGAAGCGGAGATGACAAAGGCGGTCATTTTGTAGCGCGTCACGGGGATGCCGACGCTCTCGGCGGCGATGCGGTTATCGCGGATGGCGAGAATGGCGCGCCCCGTGCGGCTGTTCACAAGATGGAAGATCACGATGAGGCAGAGCATCACGAGGATAAAGCCGCCGGTGAACGTGGCGATCTTCTGCACGCCGCCGATGCCCATCGGTCCGCCGAGAATAAGCTTTCCGCCCTCCTCCAGATTTTCGGGCGCCTGCAGGAAGCGGATGTGGTAGCCGCGGCTGTCCAGGCCGATATAAAGGTTCGTGAAAATGCTCTTGATGATCTCGCCGAAGGCAAGCGTCACGATGGCGAGATAGTCGCCGCGGAGACGCAGCACCGGAATGCCGATGAGAAAGCCGATGATGGCAGCGAAGATCGCGCCGATGACCATTGCGATGGCGAGACGCAGCGGAGCGCTCGCAATAACGCCCTGCAGCGACACCGCCGCCGTCGTGCCCATGAAGGCGCCGACGCTCATAAAGCCAGCGTGGCCGAGCGACAGCTCGCCCATCACGCCGACGGTGAGGTTGAGCGAGACCGCCATAACGACGTAAGCGCAGATCGGCACGAGCATGCCGCGCGCCGTGGAGGAAAGCAGCTTCTGTCCGGAGAGGATCTGGAGAACGATATACGCAGCGATCACAAAGGCATACGTGATGCACTGCCGCCGGTTGATTTTCATTCGGGCTAAAACTTTTTTCATCGTACCCACCTCACACTTTCTCGCGGACCTGCTTGCCCAGCAGACCGGACGGCTTGACGAGCAGCACGATGATCAGCACCGCGAACACCACAGCGTCCGACATCTGCGTGGAGATGTACGCCTTGGCCATGATCTCGATGACACCGAGCAGCAGTCCACCGAGCAGAGCGCCGGGGATTGAGCCGATACCGCCGAACACGGCGGCGGTAAACGCCTTGATGCCGGGCATGGAGCCGGTCGTGGGGACGAGCGTCGGATACGCCGAGCAGAGCAGCACGCCCGCGACCGCGGCAAGGCCGGAGCCGATGGCGAACGTCATGGAGATCGTCGCGTCCACGTTGATGCCCATGAGCCGCGCCGCGTCCTTGTCCTCGGAGCAGGCGCGCATCGCCTTGCCCATTTTGGTCTTGCCGATGAAGAGCGAGAGCGCGACCATGATGACAACGCACACGGCGATCGTCACGAGCGCGACATACGAAACACGCAGCTCGCCGCCGAAGAGGGCAATACCCGTCTCGCCGCCCGCCGACTTGAAGAAGTTCGGGAACACGACCGGACTGGAACCCCAGAGCAGCAGCGCCGCGTTCTGGAGGAAGTAGCTCACGCCGATGGCGGTGATGAGCACCGCGAGTGACGTCGCCGCGCGCAGCGGCTTATACGCCAGCTTTTCGATCGTCATGCCGAGAACGGTGCAGACGATCATGGCAAGGATCACGCCGACGATCGGCGGGAGATTAAACTTGGTGCAGGCAAAAAAGCAGATATACGCACCCACCATGATGACGTCGCCGTGGGCGAAGTTCAGCATTTTCGCAATGCCGTAGACCATCGTGTAGCCGAGGGCGATGATTGCGTAGATGCTGCCGAGGCTGACGCCGCTGATCAGAAAGTTCAGGAAACTCAAGGCTGACACCCCTTTCGGGTCAATTTCTTTCTCTTTTTCTCTCTAAAAACTAAAATACGGGGACAGGGGAAAATGCGCATCGGAAAAAGGCTTCGGTGCGGCCTCTTTCCGCTGCGCGCCTTCCCGCGGGGAATGGGACGGAGGGGTATCCTCCGTCCCATAGCTGTTTCGTGGGTCGGGCTTTTTCCCGATCAGTCCAGACCGACGTAAGCGCCGTTCTGGATGACCATGCCCTTCGGGCTCTTGGTGACCTGGCCCTGTTCGTTCCAGGTCATGCCGTTGCCGGTCAGACCGTCAAACGTCATGGAAGTGAACTGCTCGATCATCTTGGCGCAGAGATCCTCCGCGCTCATGTCGGGCGTCGCGCCGGCGGCTTCGAGAGCCTGCGCGTAAGCGTAAACGCAGTCATAGGCGTCCGCGGCGAACTGGTTGGGAACTTCGCCGTACATATCCTGGTACTTCTTGACGAAGGCGGCGGTGCGCTCGTCGGTGGAGTCAGCGTTGAACGGGGTCAGAAGCATGACGCCCTCGGCGAGAGCGGTGTCGAAGCCCTTCATAGTGAGGATGCCGTCCATGCCGTCCACGCCGAACCATTCGGGTTCATAACCGGCGGCTGCGGCCTGCGCGAGGATGAGGGAAGCGGGCTGGTAGTACACGGGAAGGAACACGAGCTCCGCGCCTTTCGACTGCGCATCGGCGATCTGGACGGAGAAGTCGGTGTCGTTGCCATCGGCGAAGGTGGTGTCGCTCACGATCTCGATGCCGAGCGTGTCGCAGGCGGCCTTGAAGGTCTCATAAATGTCCTTGGAGTAAACGTCGTCGTTCTTCCAGATGACGGCGACCTTGGTGGCGAGGCCCTTGTCGGCGATGTACTGCGCGGGGGCGCTGCCCTGGTTGGGGTCGGTGAAGCACATCTGGAACTGGTTATCCTTGCCCTCGGTCGTGGCGACAGAGGAGGCGGACGGCGTCAGAGCAAAGATGCGGTCGGCAAAGGTGTCGCCGGCAGTAACTTCGCAGGGCTTGGAGGTGACGGAGCCGAGAGAGAGCTGCACGCCCCAGTCCTTCAGCGTGTTGTACGCGTTGACGGCCTTTTCGGGGTCGTTCTGGTCGTCTTCGTAGCGCAGCTCAAACTGGACGCCGCCCTTGGCGTTGATCTCGTCCACGGCGATCTGCGCGGCGTTCTTCACGGCGTTGCCGTAAATGGCGGCGCCGCCGGTCAGCGGAGCCGTGCCGCCGATCTTGAACGCGGCGGAGGCCGAATCTTCGGGCGTGGGGGCGGGGGTGGAGCCGCAGCCGGCGAGACATGCCATGAGCATTACGGCGGCGAGTACCATGCATACTACTTTTTTCATTGTTTCATTTCTCCTTTTCCAATGGTTTTAAACACAAAAATGAATATAAAAACGGCCCTGTCCGAAAGGACAAGGCCGGATTTATCAAACCGGATTTATCTCTTTCGGTGCTCGGAAAAATTGCGTACAAGCAGAACGAAAATAATCATAATAATGGATACAATAATGGTAATAAGCAGAATAAGCCCAAGGAGGCCAAGGGACAGTCGCAGGCTGAGAAGGGCGGAAATAAAAAGAACGGACACCGCCGCAGCGATGCCCGCAATAACCGCATAGTGAGAGGAAGTGCACGCAGCACAAGAGCCGTCGCAATTTGCGGCGGAAGAAGCGCTGTTCATCGAAAAACCAAAACCGAAGCAGTTCATGCGGCACCTCCTTCAAAAGATGGGCATATCATAGCACGCTGCATAAGTATGCGTCAATAGAAAAATGCGAAACAATTTAAAATGCTAAAGCGAAAATTTTTGGAATTTTTCACAAACGCGCCAGTTTCTTTTCGGCAAAGGGGAGAAAAAACAGTATTTCGGCAGTAGACGCGGCGCGAAAACACTGATATAATGCCGATGTACAAAAGAGCGTATCCATATACTTTATATAACGGAGGTAAATATCATGCCGATCGTAACCACAAAGGAAATGTTCCGCAAGGCGTATGAGGGCGGCTATGCCGTCGGCGCGTTCAACGTCAACAACATGGAGATCGTCCAGGGCATCACCGAGGCCGCGGCCGAGGTCAAAGCTCCCGTCATCCTGCAGGTCTCCCGCGGCGCGCGCGCCTACGCCAACCACACCTATCTCGTCAAGCTCGTCGAGGCTGCCGAGCAGGAGACTGGTCTTCCGATCGCCCTGCATCTGGACCACGGCGACAGCTTTGAGCTCTGCAAGAGCTGCATCGACGGCGGCTTCACCTCCGTCATGATCGACGGCAGCAGCAAGTCCTTCGAGGACAACATCGCCCTCACCCGCCAGGTCGTCGAATACGCGCACGACCACGGCGTCGTCGTCGAGGCCGAGCTCGGCACGCTTGCGGGCGTGGAGGACGACGTCCACGTCGAGGCCGAGGACAGCTCCTACACCCGTCCCGAGGATGTCGAGGAATTCGTGACCCGCACCGGCTGCGACAGTCTCGCCATTGCCATCGGCACGAGCCACGGTGCCTACAAGTTCAAGCCTGGCACGAAGCCCCAGCTCCGCTTCGACATTCTCGAGGAGGTCGCGCAGCGTCTGCCCGGCTTCCCCATCGTGCTGCACGGCGCTTCCTCCGTGCCGCAGGAGTTCGTCCGCATCATCAACGAGCACGGCGGCAAGATGCCCGACGCCATCGGCATCCCCGAAGAGATGCTGCGCCAGGCCGCTACCATGGCCGTCTGCAAGATCAACATCGATTCCGACCTGCGCCTTGCAATGACCGCCTCCATCCGCAAGTACTTTGACGAGCACCCCGAGGGCTTCGATCCCCGCGCCTATCTCAAGCCCGCCCGCACCGCCATTCACGACATGGTCCGCCACAAGATCGTGGACGTGCTCGGCTGCGACGGCAAGGCCTGATCGCCGTATTTCCCAAAATCCAAGCGCCGGGGCGAACGCCCCGGCGCTTTCCATCGTGAGGTCATTTTATGCCGTTTACCGGATTTACGAGCGAGACCGGAGAATTTCTCTGGGAACTCGCGTTCCACAACGAAAAGCCGTGGTTTGAAGCGCATAAGGAGCAGTTTCTGCGCGTGGTAAAGGAGCCGTTCGACGCGCTTGCAAAGGAAACGCTCGCGCTTATGCGCCAAAAGCACCCGGACGAGCCGTACTGCCTCCACATTTCGCGCATCTACCGCGACGCGCGGCGGCTCTTCGGCCGCGGGCCGTACAAGGACCACCTCTGGTTCACGCTCTGGACGGGCGAAGATCGGCACAACAGCCCCGTGTTCTGGTTTGAGCTCTCCCCCGCCTCCTTCAGCTACGGCGTCGGGTTTTACACCGCGACCGCGGAGCAGATGGCGGCGCTGCGCCGGTACATCGACGCGAATCCCGCCGAGATGGAGCGGCTTGCCAAACGCGTGGCAAAAAGCGAATTCCATCTCGAAGGCGAGCCGTACAAGCGGCTCAAAAAGGATGTAGGCGAAGTGCTCAACCCGTGGTACAACCGCAAGTGGATCAGTCTCTGCGCCGAATACGACCATGGCGGGGCACTCTACACAGGCGAGCTGCCGCAGGTGCTTCTGGACGCCTACGAAAAGCTCATGCCGGTCTATAAACTGCTCAAACGCTTCCCGGCGGAGAGCAGCAATGCCTCCCTTGTGTAAAGGGAGGTGGATTTTGCCGCAGGCAAAAGACGGAGGGATTGTCGTTTTCCGGAAACTACAATCCCCCAGTCAGCTTCGCTGCCAGCCCCCTTTACACAAGGGGGCCCTTCATTTTACTCGGAGATTATGACCAGCTCCCCGGCGCAGCGCAGCTTCCCGCCCCGCACGGTCACGGTCTCGCCGGTGATATAGTTTACATAATTTCCATCCTTCACCGGCACTTCGACCTCGGCGCTCTTCCCCTTCAGAGAGAAGACGCCGAGCTTTTTTGTTTTCCCGTCGTCGCGCAGGCAGACGGCAATGTCGTTCGCGTCATCCGCTTCCGCGGTGAACCAGTCCTCCGCGGAGAGATGCTCCCGCCGCACGGCGTTGAGCTTCTGCAAAAGCGGCGTGATATCCCTGCCGGTGCGCGGGAACACGTCCTTATCAAAAAGACTCGGCACATGATCGCAGGAATATTCCTGCCCGCCGTAGAGCAGCACCGTACCCTTGAGAAAGTACAGCAGCGCCGTGAAATTCCGGCGCGCCTTCTCGTCCGGCACAAGACCGGCGATGCGCGGCATATCGTGGTTTTCCATGTACCGCAGCTTCACATAGTTTTCCGGATAGATGGCCTCCTGGAAGCCGAGCATGTCCATCCACGCGCTGAGCGGCTGCTCCCCGGCGATGTACTTATCGAACGTCTCGCGGATGTCGTACTCATATTCCATGTCAAACGCTTCGTAAAGCTCGTTATCGGTCGCCGCGGTGATGCCGCGCAGCCGGTTGAACACAAGAAAGCTCCGGTGCACCGATTCGGCGAGCCAGATGCACCCCGGATGCACCTTTTCCACGGCCTCCCGCGCCTTTTTCCAGAACTCCACCGGCACGAGCGAGGCAACGTCGCACCGGAAGCCGTCCACGATGCCCGCCCAGTAGCACAGATGCTGTATCTGCGCGTCCCAGAGCGCGGCGCAGGAATAGTCCAGATCGATAACGTCCGTCCAGTCGGCGGTCTTGTTGCCGAAGCGTCCGTCCGGCTTCCGGTAATAAAACTCCGGGTGCTCGGTGACGTACACCGCGTCCGGCGACGTGTGGTTGTACACCACGTCGATGATGCACTTCATGCCGCGCGCGTGGATCGCGTCCACGAGCGCCTTGAAATCGTCGAGTGTGCCGTACTCGGGATTGACCGTGCCGTAATCGCGGTTCGCGTAGGGACAGCCGAGACTGCCCTTTTTGCCCTTCTCGCCGATGGGGTGGATGGGCATGAACCAGACGATATCCGTTCCCAGCGCGCGGATGCGGTCAAGATCGGAGATCACGGCGCGGAACGTCCCCTCCGGCGTATGGTTGCGCACATACACGCTGTAAATGACCTGCTCGCGCAGCGCCGTACTTGTATTCCTTGCCATAGCGATTTCTCCTTTGCAAAGCACGCCGCCCCGGAGCCGACAGGCACCGGGACGGGAATTTTTTTATTTGTTTTCCGCAGCCTTCACCGCCGCGCAGATGAGCTGCACGCACGCTTCCACGCCGAGAGAGCCGCTGTTGAGCGTAATGTCGTAGTTGTGGCAGTCGCCCCAGTGCTGGCCGGTGTAGTGCTCATAGTAGCTGCGGCGGGCGCGGTCCTTCTTCTTCATCGCGCGGACGATCTCGGCGGTGTCGGTCGTGTTCAGATAGCCGGAGATACGCTCGGCGCGGTGCGCCTCGTCGGAATAGATGTACACATTCAGCGTCTCGATCCCGGCGTCGTGCAGCACAACATCCGCGCAGCGCCCGAGAATGACGCACGGTCCCTGCTTGGCAAGATCCAGAATAACGCTGCGCTGGGTCTCATAAATATAATCCTTCTGGTCGTAGGAAATGGGCGTGATGTTGCGCAGAATGCTCTCCGTGGCGGAGATCTCCTCGCCCTCGCGCTCGATCTGGCTTGCATCGATGCTGCTCGCCTTTGCGGTGGCGGCAATGATGTCGCGGTCATAGAGCGTTACGCCGAGCTCTTTCCCCACCGCGAGACCAATCTCGCGTCCTCCTGCGCCGTACTGCCGGCTGATGGTGATGATCTTCATAGAACCGCCGCCTTTCATGTTTTTTCTTTTTATACCATCAATCCGCATAAAATGCAATATGCTGTCAGAGAATCCGCCCGTCTTTCAGCGCAAAAATGGCGTACTCCACGCCGTGGATCGTCCGCTTTTCCACCATGCGCTCCGTCGGCAGTCCCCACGCCGCCATGGGGATCGCGCGGTACGGCTGGTTTTTATACACCGTGTACAGACTCCCGTCCCCGGCGTCGCGCCAGACGATATCCCCCGCGCGCTCGCGCGGCTTCGGCGCGGCGGACTGCTTCGGCGCGGGAGGGATGGGCGCGGCCTGTGCCGGAGCCGTCTCCGGTCTCTTCTCCGGCGTCTGCCCGGTCTCCGGCCTGCGCTCCGGCGCAGAGGTATTCCGCCCGGCTTCGGCGGCGAGCTCGATCTCCGCCGGGAACGCCGCGAGCGCGGCGCGCGTCAGCCGCCGGTGCAGCGTCAGCACACCGTTCTCCGGCGTCATCACGCCGAGATAGCCCTCTTTTCCGCCGCCGTATACGCTCAGGCGCACGAGCGTGCCGGGGTCCTCGCACTTGGCGTCAAACCGCGTCGTCAGCCCCTCGCGCGAAACGGTCAGCATCCCCTTCTTCTCCCCGTTTATCAAAACCGGATATGTTTCACTCATTTTATCACTCCATCCATATTTTACGCTCCCTCTGTGCCTCGCAGAGTTTGCTCCCGCAGGAGCAAATAAAGTCGCATCCATTTTCTCCGGCGACATGCGCGTCGGAGAAAATACTGCTCGGCTCGCAAACGTGCGAGCGAAGCGAGTGCGCTGCGGCGAGCCGCATCCCCTCAAACGAACCCCTCAACGGAGTGGGGTTCGTTTGAAGAAAAAACACCCCGTCCATATCCTATGGACGGGGTGCGGCTGTTATGCCGTTATTGGGGTATCGTTCCGCCGGGGCGTCCGCCGCCGAGACCGAAGCTCACGGCGATCGCGCCGTTCACGCGGTCCATCACGGCGTCGGGCAGCTTGCCCATACGTTCGCGCAGGCGCGATTTGTCGATCGTGCGGATCTGCTCGAGCAGGATAACGCTGTCGCGCGTCAGGCCGCAGCTCGCGCCGGCAAGCTCGATGTGCGTGGGCAGACGCGCCTTGCCGGTCTGCGAGGTGATGGCGGCGGCGATCACGGTGGGGCTGTGGCGGTTGCCGGTGTCGTTCTGCACGATCAGCACCGGGCGCATGCCGCCCTGCTCGCTGCCGACGACGGGGCTCAAATCGGCGAAATAAATGTCCCCTCTCCGAACTGTACTCATGCGATTCACTCTCCAGATGAAAATGCTCGCCCGTTCCATAGTATGTAGGGCTGTTACCATTTTCCCTCGTTAAGAGTGAAAATATACGCATACCGGAGTTTTAATCTTTATCCGGTGAAAGGCCGGTGCAGGTGACGCTGTCGCCCGCTACGACGCGGCCGCGGATATTGCCGCAGCGGACGCCGTCCCCGGCAGTCACGCCGCCCTCGACGTCTCTGCACTCCACGCTGTCCCCGGCGTGTACGTTGCCGTCAACGTTGCCGCAGGTCACGCTGTCGCCCGCGTTGACGTGCCCGAGCACATTGCCGCACTGCACGCCGTCGCCCGCGTTTACGTCCCCCGCGACGGTCGTGTTCGCGCCGCAGATGACGGAGAACTCGCTCTTGATGTCGAGCGCCGGGCCGTCATACCGAAAATCCACGTTCACGCGCTCGCGTGCCCCGCGCGAAAACGGCGTATGACCTACGAGCTTATGCCCGACGAAGAGCACGGCGTGCAGCACCGTTTCCTCGTCGCTCCACGGGAGATCGTGGTAGACAACGGCCGGCTCCGCCGGGGCCGGCGCGGCGCTCACTTCGGCGCTCACGCTCGCGCGGCCGAAGAGCGCGTCCACGCTCACGCCGAAATACTCCGCGATCTCCGGCAGCATCAGAATATCCGGGCAGGAAAGCCCGTTTTCCCACTTGCTCACCGCCTGCGCGCTCACGCCGAGCTGCGCGGCGAGCGCGTCCTGCGTGAGACCCTTTTCGCGCCGCAGCGCGGCGATCGTCGTTCCGATAATGTTCTGTTCCATTGTATGAACCTCCAAAAAGCATTTTATCCGGATGAACCCAGAATAGGCGCACCCGGATAAAATAGCAAGGTTTTCGTGGTTGAGTTGACTCAACCGTTGGTTGACACAGCACATTTGTGCTTTTTCAACCGGCGGTTGAGCAGGTTTTACGCATTATCGCCGGGAATTTCGCCGCCGGTGCGCTCGCAGAAAACGGTGACGCGCTCGCTCGTGTCCCAGTTGCAGGTGTACATCGTGAGCGCGTAGCCGCTGTTCATCACGGTGTCGGAATCGTCCGGCGTGACGGAGGCAAACTCCCGTACGGTGTAGGTGAACACATTCCCGTCCACGTCCGTGAAGGTGACCGTGTCGCCCGCCTCAAGACGGAACAGCACATCGAACTCCGTTTTATAGTTGTGACCCGCTACGACGAGATTATCGTTGTACACGCTGCCGGTGTGGCGGCAGGGGGAGATCTCCATCGCGGGGAAGCTCCACGTTGCCGCAACGGGCATCGTGAGATCGTAGCCCGGAAAATCAAGATAGCCGATGTAGTCATAGGCGCCGGAGCGCACCGTCGGCATATCGAGCGCCGGGGGCGCGGGCAGACCATCCGAGCCGGTCTCCGTTCCGGCCGCTGCCGCGCCGGGGGACGCCGAAGCGCCGGGCGCGTTTGCCGCCGTCGCCGCGGCGTCGGGTTCGGCGGCGCCGGGCGCGGGGGGCGTGCCGGTCTCGCCGTTCGTCTCGCGCTCGGCCATTGCGGCCTCTACGAGCCGGAGCGTCTCTTCCGCGCTCTCTCCGGCGCGCCTGTCCTCGGCGCGGTTATGGGAAAACAGGAGCAGTGCGGCGATCACCAGCACTGCTCCCGCTGTCAATAAGACGATCCCGATTTTTTTAGGCTTCGTCATGCTTCTTTTTCTTCGTGAGCACAACAACACCGCCCGCGATCAGCAGCACGCCCAGCGCGCCGAACACGGCGACGGGCCAGTTGAGCTGACCGGTGGGGATGAGGGGCTTTTCGTTGTTGAAGCCCTCGACCGTGAACACCCAGTCCACTTCGCCGACGCGGTAGGCGTACTCGTTGCCGAGCCCGGCGGGAACCGTGAGCACCGCTTCGAGCTTCGCGCTCTTGCCCTTGGCGAAGGTGCCGAGAAGGACGTTATCGGTGAGCTGCGCGGTCTGGTCCGGGGAAGCGGAGAAGATGCTCTGCTTCGTGCCGTCCGCGTTCACGAGATAGACCTCCATCGTGAGCTTGGAGAGGAAGTCCGCCATGGTGACGACGGTCTCGTCTCGCATTCCCTCGATGTTGGCCTGATCGTGGCCGTCCTCGTTCTCGAAGGGCTCGCTGTAGGTGAGCGGGTTGCCCTCTTCGTCGTGGGCCTCGGCGCGGATGTAGAGCTTCACATAGTCAAAGCCGCTGACGTTGTTTTTGATCGTGATGTTCTCGGTCAGCTCGTCGCCGGGCATGACGTTTTTGAAGTTGCCAAAAAGGTCGGTGTCCGTGTAGCCGCTGCCGGTGGTCTCGATCACAAGACCGTTGGTACCCTGACGGCTCACCACGGCGTCGGCGGCGAGAGCCGGGACGGTCAGCGCCGCAAGCGCGGCGATGACCATCACGAGGGAGAGGAGCTTCTTCATCGATTTTTTCATGTCGTTACTCCCTCCTTAGTTCCAGCTGGACGGCGTTACGCCCCATGCTTCCGTGACGGCGTTCGCCGGGGTGCTCTGAATCGCGCTCGCCAGAATTTCAACATTGAGGACGTATTCCGGGTTATCCGGATGCGTCACCGTGCAGTTAAGAAGGCTCCCGAGCGTGGAGCTTTTCGACTCAACGGGCGTCGAGTAATAGAAATAATCGCCAATCTTCTTCCATGTGCCGTCCGGGTTCTCCGTCAGTGAGTAGGAGTAGCCTTGGGGGACAGAGGGAACGACGTTTCCGCTCATATCGCGCCACGTTACAACGTAGGTGGCGCGGATGTAGGCGTCCGTGGTTCCGGTGTTTTGGATCTGAACTTTCTCCTTTGTGGTGCCGTTGAAGCTTTCACTGACCGTGCAGGAGACGCTGGCGTAGGTGAACTTGTTTTCCACCGGGTCTGTTTGGGTCACCAGAAAGGCGACGGTAGAGCCGACCACCGCGCCGATCAGCATGACGACCGCGATGAACAGGATGGCCAGCTTGTTCATGCGGATTCTCGGTTTGTTGTTCGCTTTCGCGTGGGATCCATTATACATGATTGCCGCCTCCTTTCTCAGTTACCGGAATCTGTTTCGATGATCGTTCCGAATACGTTCTTGCTGTAGGCGTCGCCGCCGAGCCATTTGCCATTTTCACGGCTGTTCGTGAAATCGAAGACAAAGCCGTCTTTGGGCTTGATTTCATGCTCTATCGAGTTGGCGGTACCGTCTGCGGTCTTATAGCGCCAGCTCCAATCGGTGACCTCCGTGACGGAGTATGTACCGACCTTGAGGCCCTTGATCGTAACAGAACCGCTGCCCTGGATCACAACGCGCTTGTAGTAGCCGTTCGGGCCGGTCACATCAAAGATGAAGCTCTGGTTCTCGTCAATCGCCTGCCAGCCCTGCTTGTTGATCGTCAGGTCGGCAACGTCATACTCAAACTTGGCGTAGTACGTCGCGGCCTCGTAGCCCATAGTACCATTGCCGAGGTCGGCGGTCTTCTGCGGGGTGATCCTGTTATTCTCGATCCACGCCTCGTCTACCGGCTGCGTGCAATCCTTGTCCTTATACCAGCCGACGAACTTGAATCCGGCGCTCGCGGTAGGCGTGGAGCCTTCCGGCGTGCCGTCGACTACCTTGACCGTGTTGTTCTGATAATTGTCCAGCGTACCGCAGCCATCCGGGCCGACGACCTCGTATTTGATGTCAACAGTATCTTCGACGTAATAGAAGATTTTAACATTGTTGACCGCGGTATTGCCTTCTTCGGCAACGATATCGATCGTCTGCGGGTTTGTTGTACCGAGAACCAGCGTATAGCCGGGGACTTCTTTCGCTCCCTGCGTCACGCGCGCCTGATAGCGGGCGCTGCCGGTTACAGGATCAGCAACCTTAGTTTCCGTCGTCCCCTGAACAAGGAAGCGGAATTTGTAGGGATACACATTGCGGTCATAGTAGAGCTTAAGTACAAGACCATCCGCTGAGAGTGTACCGCTGGCTGTGCTCTTGCCCGCGTTATACGTGAACCCCGTAAGCATCAGCGGAGTTTCGGAATAATCTGTTCCGATCGTAGCATTGAGGTTTGTGCTGCTCTGGTACTCGGTGTACTCGTCGTTGGTGAGATTCTGGATCAGGTGGATTTTCTGCAGCGGTGCATGCGTCTCATCCTTCGTATACCAGAAGGTCAGCACGTTTTTTGTATCATCGGCAGAGAGAACCAACTGCTTCTGATACGCATCCGGCGCATACCCCTTGATCTTCACAAATTTCTCCGTGATCACGGCATCGGAAGACGCTTCGTGCTTCTCTTCGCTGAGAACCGTCTCCGTATTCCGTTCCAGATAACGAACCGTGTAATTTACTTTTTCTCTGGCAACATATACGAACGTGTACTCGTTCGTACCCTCAATGTCCATCTGAATGGAGTGGCTGCCTTCCATAGGATAATAGCCTGTCTGATAGCCTTCATTCAGCATGCCGAACGTTTTCGCCGCAAATGTCTTAGTCGTTCCGGCGAGCGCAGACCCTGTGGTATCCTCCGCGATGGTTGTTCCATTCTCAAGCTGATAGTGAATAACGTAGTCTACATTAACGTCCGCTCTCCACTTAGCGTAGAGATTCAGGTCACGGTTGACCGGCATGGAGAAGTCAAACGCTTTTTCCTCGTCGGTATCGCTGATGTAGAACCAGCCGACAAAGGTGTAAGGTTTACGCTCCGGATTCGCCGGGGAATCCGTTACCGCTGTGCCATGCGGAACATTCGTCCATGTCTGAATCGCTTGGCCGTTATTGTCCAGAACCTCCTTCGTCAGGTACGTTGTGACCGTGTGGGTCTTGGGCACCCATTTGGCATAGAGCACCAGATCGGAGGCGGGCATGGTCAGCGTGCTAAGGTCTGCCTTGGAGCCCTCATAGCAGCCTGACGTCGTATACCATCCGTCGAATACATATGCGTTCTTTTCAAGCTTATCCGGATACTCCGGCTCAAAAGAATAGCTGCTCAGAGGAGCCTCGTACTGAACGCTCCCGCCCTTGCCATCAACTTCTGCGTTATAGTTGTAGAATGACAGTTCGTAGCTGTTGCGGGTATAGTACAGGTAGTTGTTTTGCTTCATTTTGACTTTCCCGTCTTTTGGGAGATATGGGTCGGAATCGCCCTGCGTGAAGCCGGTGATGGGGTGAAATTCCTCGGCATAGGTCAGGCTTACCCTCGTACTGTATTTAAGATCGACCACCTTGTACTGCTTGTAGTTTTTCCCGTTATGGGTGGTATCACCCGCTTCCCCGTTCAGCGTTTCCACGTAGTAGTAAATCTTCGCGCCGGATTCGGAGGCTTTTTTTTCAAACGTAATGTTTTCGCCCGGCATGGTATCGATCGTGCCGAGGTTGTTGCCGGGCACAAAGGACTGACAGCCTTCCGGCACAACCCACCAGATGGTTTTGTCTCCGTCCTTGATGGGGAAATTGCTGTGGATATCCGCGTCATACTTGGCGGTGATGGTTTTAATCACCTTATAACAGTTATCGTTATGCGTGTGCATAAACCATTTATCGCAGTCGAGTTCTCTGAATTTGAGCGTATAGGGATTTCTTGTATAGTAGACGTTCAACACGGTGGAGCCGTCGCCTTTGACGGTGACGGTTTCAACCTTGTCGGTGTTGTAGGTGAAATGCTTATCGTCGCGGCCTTCAAAGCTCTGGTTCTGATAATCGCCGCTGCTCTTCTGCGTACCGGGTGCAACATCGGCGGGCGTGAACGTTCCGGCTACGCTGTAGCCGACGTCATTGGCGTTCTCATACCAGAATACGACGGTAAATCCGGCTGTGCCTTTTTGCCACTTTGCCGTGAAGCTGAGAGGATTCTCAATAACCGGCATTGTTTTCGGAATCTCTCCGCTCCAACCAGTAAATGTATAGCCGGGCTTTTGCGGATTTCCTACATTGACCGGCGCGCCATAGCGGGCATAGATGGGTTCCACGCCGTAGCCGCCGTCCAGATTGAAGTTGATCAGATAATAATAGCGATCATACTTGACTTCGACTACCGTGCTCTCGTCGCCGGCGATTTTTACCGTAGCATCATACTTCAGAGAATAAAAGCCGGGATAAAGCTTTGCAAGCGTTTCGCCGACTGCGTCTCCGGTGTTACCGTTCCTGATCTCCGGATCGCCGTCCTGCGTATATTCATCGTTGGATACGTTCTGGCGAAGATGCTTAACGCTGAACTTTACAAGGGCGGGCGTATATTTAACCGTGAAATTCTGATCCTCCTGAATGTTCTCACCGCCAACGGTGATTTCCGCCTGTTCAGCCGTATATCCCACTACCACAGGACTCTTAACGACGCTCTGGTAGGTGCTGCCAGCCATAACCGTCGCCGTCCAAGGGTCAGCAATCTGCTGATCCTTATTATCGACATAGTTGATAGTAATGGTGAAAGTCTGGGCATAGGGTTCCTCGCCGCCGTCGTCGGACGGGGCGGGGTCGTTTACCGGGGCGGGGTCGGCGAGAGAGGCCGGGGCGGCATTGCCCGTCAGGTCATTCGCCGGAGCAGCGTCAGCCGCCGGAGCAGCGTCGGGAGCCGGGGTCTCTTCCGCGGCGGTCTGCGGGGGGATGATGACCGGCTCGCCTACCGGCTCGGCCTCGGAGATGACGGTGGGGGCCTTCGGAGCCTGCGCCGGAGCAGAGACGGGCGTTTCGTCCGTGATCTGCACCGTGACGGTGTTGGAGTAAACCGGCTCTTCGGCTGCGCCGGTGACGCGGCAGCGGATGTTCGCCGTGCCGCCGTACAGCAGATTCGCCACGAGTGCGTAGCCAACTTCCAACTCCGCGCCGGTAGCACCGGCAATATTCGCCCAGACGTCGCCGCCGACCTGGATCTGCCACTGATAGTAGCCGGACAGGCCGCCCGCAGCGAGCGTCTTCTTTTCATTTTTAGGAACGGAAACTGTATCCACAGCGACATTCTCGCTGTAGATCATAAGCTCCGAGTCCGCAGCGGCGGGGGTGATGAGGGCGGCGGTCACGAGGCCGAAGGAAAGAGCGCAGCAGAGAAACAGCGCTAACAGCTTCTTTTTCATTTCACGACCTCCTTAAGGATTTCCCGGAACGGCTGTCGGAACTTGTGTCGGCTCCGGCACCTGCGTCGGCTCCGGCGGAGCAAAGCTCGGCCAGCCGGCGGCGGAGAACACGTCCGTGCCGTTGTTGTCCGCCTGCACCGCGCCCACATTCACTTCCACATACGCCGTGGAGTTCTGGTACTCGTTGCCCATCTCCGGGGCAAACGTTACCGTGGTGAAGAGCGGGACGGTCGTCTCGCCGGGGGCGAGAGCTCGGTTATAATAGTAGTACCCGTCCAGATACGTCCAGTCCGTTTCGTTGAAGTCGAGCGAGACGTACTCGGGGGGCAGCGTCTCTTCGTCGGCGCCGTAGACATCGAGCTGCACCTGCGCACGCACCCAGACCGGGGCGGTGCCGGTGTTGCTGATCTCAACAATCTTCGTCACTTCCGTGCCGGGCATGACGCCGGTGCGATCCTCGAACGGCTCGGTGCGGTCCTCGTTCGCCCATTCGTTGAGCACAATGTTCACACCACCGCTGGTGATGACATTGTGCGCCTTGGTGTCTGCGGTGAAGTATGCCAGCGTGTTCGCCGCAAGTATGGCGACCAGGATGGCAAGCACCGACAGAATCAAGAATTTTCGCTTCATTGCTTTTACTCCCCTCAGGCTGTATTTGCAATTATTTCTTACGCTTTTCATGGCTCTTCAGACCATAGGAGAACATCTGCATTTGCATTAGATGCTCTCCTATGGTCTGCACCCACGGGGGTGCAGACCATATTCGATACTTTGCGGAGGATTGACAATCCCTCCGGCGCTTCGCGCCACCTCCCTTTACACAAGGGAGGCTTTACGGGGAATTACTGCCAGTTGGAAGCAGCGCCGCGCCACCTCCCCTTTCAGGGGAGGCAAGGGGGGGTGGGAGATTACTTCGCGTCGTAAGCCGCGAAAGCAGCTTCCCAAGTGTCGAAGCCGTCAGCCTGAATGGCCTGAGCAACGACCTTCACGCCACTAAAGCTCTCCGTGTTGGCATTGTCGATGCCGGCAGGAATGGTAACGGTCTGGAACATGGCGGTGGTATCAGCACCGGCAGCCAGCTTGCCGTCATACTTCAGGATGAACTTCGCATCGAACTGACCGATGGTGAAGGTGTCGCCAGCCGTAACGCCGACAACGCTCCAGCCCTCGCCGAGCTCGCCGACGAGAAGGTTCAGAGCCGCCTTGTAGCCTTCCTGACCGAATGTATACTTGAAGTCGGGATAGTAAGCAGCGCACAGGTTCATCCAGTTGCTGACGTTAACGGTCGCGCGGATGTAAGCAGCGTTCTTGCCGGTATTGTGAACGATGGGGTCCTTCGTGACGACAGCGCCCGGGTAGACGCTATACGCGTTGGAGGTCACACGATCGCCGGTCGGATCATTGACGTTGGTCTCGTCGAGCTTGATCGCGACGTTGCCCATCGTGAAGGTGTTGTTGACGGTCTTGGTATCGGTCAGATAAGCAAACGTAGCGCCGATGGCAGCGAGGGCCACGAGCGTCACGCAGAGAAGAATCGCAACAAATCTTTTCTTAGTCATGGAATTATGTCCTTCCTTTATTGGTCAGCGCTCCCAAAAGAGCGCTGACCTGTTATGTTTAGGAATTACTGCCAGTTGGTGGCGGGAGTGCCCCAGGGGTTGTACTGGGCGCCGAAGGCAGCGTCCATGGCGGCAGCGGCGGAGTCAAAGCCATCAGCCTGAACGGCGACCGCGAACACGGGATAATGCACCGTGCCTTCCAGAATGGAGAGGTCGGCATCGGGGTGGCGAGGATCGATGTACTTGCCGTCCTTCATATCCACGTTCTTGTCCAGATACACGCCGCAGATAAACTGCACGGTGGTATCTTTGGCCTCGAGGGGCTGGTAGTAGTCCGCGAAATAGACGTTGTAGCTGACGCCGTCCATGACAGTCTCAAAGTACTGCCACTTGCCGTTGTTCTTCCACTTCCACTCATTTTCGTAGGTGGTTCTGCCGTCGACATTGCCAAAGTTGCCGTGCAGAATGTTCATGCCGGCATTGAAGGTTTCGCCGAAGCCGTCGTCCAGATCGGAGGGAACGGCATAGTAGGCGCGGATCCACGCGGCGGAATTGCCGGTGTTCTTAATGGTGACGACCTTGTCAATGTAGTTCTTCGCCGCGGGCTGGCCGTTGGGGTACTTTTCGCCCTGCGCGGAGCCGACGATCGGCATCAGGACCTTCTCGCCATCGTAGGGAACAAAGCCGGTGTGGTCCGCGTTGCTCTGCTCTTCGATGAGCTGGATCTTCACGCTGCCGGCGGTGAAGGTGTTGTCTGCCTGATCGTTATCGGTGAAGTAAGCAAGAGAGGCGCCCACAACGGCGACCGCCAGAAGGGCGACGCAGAGGCACAGCGCGGTAATCTTCTTCTTCATGTACTTGGTACTCCTTCTTTAAGTAATTAAGGGTCGCTATTGCACTTGCGTGCGGGGTGCTTAGGCGTTGGCTTTTGCCCAGGCATCGGCAGCCGTGTCGATACCAGCCTTCTGCACGGCGTAGGCCGTGAAGGTCAGGGTGGGGTGCGACGCAGCGATGTCTTTGATATCGTCTTTGGTCAGGGTATCAAGGACAGTAATCTTGTCGCCCTCAAGCACAGAAAAAGCAGTGTCCTCGGTCACGGCGGCAACCTCGCGATAGTAAACGCCTTCCGCTCCGGGCAGAGCCTTCCAGCTATTGTCAATCGCGTAGGTCACCTTGTTGGCAACGAACGTACCGGTCTGCTCGACCTTGACGAACAACCAGCAGTCCTCGGAGCCACCCTTAACGGTGACGGTCGGGTCCTTCGGGATGTCCTTACCGGGGATGATCTTGTAGTCATTACCGGTGTTCTCAGCCAGAGCGATGTCGATATTGCCGTAGGTAAAGGTGTTGACAACAGGCTCCGTCTTGGCGACGAGCCAGGCGACGGTACCTCCTGCCACACAGCCGATCACAAGAACAAGCGCCAGAAGAGCGATAAACGCGCGGCTGCTCACACTGCGGCGACGGTTTGCAACATGCTTCATTTTCATTCTTCCTCCTTTCTTCCGTTATTGACAGGGAAATCTGTTATTTCCATGGATAACGATTATCCTTTTCCCTTTTGGTTTATGCGCGGGGTGTCAGGGCTGCGTCGCAAAAGCCTCCCAAGCCTTATCGGCATTGGCAAAGCTGCCGGCCTGAATGGCTTCGGCAACGACCGTGATCTGGAAGTTGTTGAGCTCGGCAAGCTGTTCGCCGGTGACGTGCTCGGGAAGGCTGATTTCGGTGAAGATCGGTTCAAGTGCCAGATCACCGGCTGCCACATCTTTCGCCTTGACCATGGCGGGGTAGTAGAAGATGAACGTCGCAGTATCGTTCGCCGCGTCGTAGACGTAGTACTTGGTGTCAGCGAGGAAGCCAGCCGCTTCGTCCATGTTGAACTCCGGAGCCCACACATTGTAGCCGGTGCTCGTGTAGTTTGTCAGGAAGAGGATGGGGGAGAGCTTTCTGACAAGCTCGACTTCAGCGTCCGTATCGTAGTCGAGATTGTCCGCGCTGGGCAGCATAGCCATAAGCTTCGAGGCGTTGTTGAAGGTGACCTTCATGCGGACGTAGGATTCCTCGCTGCCTTTCAGAACGGTGACGGTCGGGTCCTTGGTGTATGTAGTGCCGGGCATCAGCTTGTAGCTGTTCGCCTTCACGCGGGGGCCGTTCGGATCGGTGACGTCGGTCTCATCGAGCTTGATCTCGACCTTGCCGACGGTGAAGGTGTTCTTCACTTCCGCGGAAGAGGTCAGGTACGCCATCGTGCCCAGCACGGACGCCGCGACGAGCAACACCGCACAGAGAGTCAGGAGCAGAGCTTTGCTTTTCGTTTTCATGTTGCGAAAACCTCCTAAATTAAAGCTTTCTATAGGGAGCCTTGCGGCGTTGCCCTCATCTTTTGCGGACGTGACGGCCCGCGGCGGGATTGGCCCGTTTTTTTTCGTCCTCCCCGACGGTCTCGCCCTTGCTGTCCGGGGCGAAGATGTCCGGCAGGAACGTCAGCATCAGGAGCACGGCTCCGGCCGAGATGGCCACATACATGCCGGGGGGATGCTGGATGTAGTTTGCGACGAAGCCGAGGTACGGGATGGTGAACACCGGCGTGCCGATGACGTTCTTATAATGCACAAGACCGCCGTCTTCGGTTTCGTTCGCGTCGCCCTTCGTGCGGAAGCGGACGACGGTGGAGTCCTCCTCGTCCGGCACGACGCCGACGACGCGGTGCGTGGCGATGGTGTTTTCATCGAGCATGAAGGTGATGACCTGTCCGTCCCGAATGGTGTACGGGTCCACCTTTTTCACATAGATCAGCGAGCCGGTGTGGTACGTCGGCTCCATGGAGCCGGAGAGCACGGTGTACACCTGCAGACCGAAGAGCCTTGCGCCGACGAGAAGCAGCGCCAGCAGCACCACGAGCGCCACCAGAATGCTGCTGATGACATTCCACGTTTTTCGGATCGAGCTTTTCTTCATAATACCGCTGTTTCCTTTCCCGCTCCCTCTGTCAGCTCGGCACGGAAGTGGGGCGCGATAAAGCTGTAGATCTGCTCGAAGGTCCGTTCCGTTGTAAGGTGGTTGTTTTCCATATCGCCCGCCATGACGTGCGCGGCAAAGGCGAGCATGGTTTCAAACACCTGATGCATGAGCATATCCAGATCCGTCTCGGGGCGGAAAAGGTATGCGACGCGGTGGATCAGCGCGTGGTAGTATTGCTGCTGCCGGTCGTGCTCGTAAGCGTAGAAGTCGGGGGAGCTGTAATACCGGAGATAGAAGATGCAGTCGTCCCGCTTGTCCAGAATGAATTTCCACGTCTTTTCCCAGAGATGGAAGCAGCGATCCCGCCACGGGGAAGTTTCGGCGAGCACGTTCGGAAACTCCCGGCGCAGAAACACGGCGAGTCCCTCGTCCCTATCATGGAGCGCTTCGGCAAGAAGCTCGTCCTTCCCCTTGAAGCATTTATAGATATATGCTTCGTTGAGGCCGGCATCGGTGGCAATGGCCTTGGTCGTTGCCTTTACAAGGCCCTTTTGGGCAATGACACGGATGGCGCTTCGGATGAATGTCTGTTGAATTTCTCTCTGTTCCAAAATGAGTACTCCTATGCAGGTTCTGCGATCGCAAAAATAAGTGGTTACTTACGGCGAGGGGGAAAAACAGCAAATCCGCCCCCGTTTTGCCAAAGAACGGGACGATTTGCTAACAAAACGGCGAATTCTTATCGTGGAGTTCGCCCAACCTATGATATGGGAAGCTTTTCACTATGCAGTGTAAGTATAGCATATGGAAAATAAAAAAAGCAAGACTTTCACCGGATTTTTTAATCATTACTCCGGTTAAATTTTTTGTTGCTTCTTAACAGCTGTAAGTTTCTTTACATGTGTATATATTACTGGCATGTATTCCAGTATTTCCGGGCAGTCAAACTGGCAGTCAGGCCATTCCGGTATTTTTTGCCGCAGTCAATTTACTATATTATAAATAAGAAGGAAGCATGAAATGTGTCGAAGGGTGAAAATATTTTCCAGCGGAAGGACGGGCGCCGGGAGGCGCGGTGCAGCAAAGGGTATGAGCTGCCCGCCGTGCAGCGCCGGTTCGCCTAATACAGCGGCGGGTGGCTGCGCGGAAAGCAGCCGGAGGTGTAAGACGTGAAAAACGCCCGGCGCCGATGTTTTCCACCGGCGCCGGGCGTTTTTGACAGAGGGGCGAAATCCGCGATATGCGGGGAGCGCGGAATGGGGAGGTTTTCCGCGGTCTTGCTTTGGGCGGAGCGTTCCCGCGCCCGTCGGGGTATATTGGGTGCTCCTGTAGGGGCGGAGCAGAGCCCCGCCCATACGGGGTGCATTTGGCACTCCGCCCTTTTTATCCGAGGGCGAGCGGCTTGCCGTCCAGCTCGGCGGCGGTCAGCTCTTCGCCGCGGTAGACGAGCTTGAGCGAGAAAAACGGCGCGTCCTGCGCGAGCAGGTGAAGAAAAATTCTGTCGCCCGCCCAGAGCTTTTTTGTGAGCAGCTCGTCCTTGCCGATCCAGGCAAGCTCGCCCTCGTCGCAGGGGCGCTGCTCGCCCGTCCACGCGTCCGCGGTGAACAGGTGCATATATTCGCACGGCCACACGTCCGAGACGAACGTCACAAGGCCGCGATAGCGCCAGCGCGTGAGCGTGAGCCCCGTTTCCTCGCGCACCTCGCGGCGGAGACAGTCCTCCGGACTCTCCCCCGGCTCAAACTTGCCGCCGACGCCGATCCATTTATCGCGGTTCTCGTCGTTTTCCTTTTTCGTGCGGTGGAGCATCAGATACTCGCCGCCGCGCTCCATATAGCAGAGCGTTGTGAGTTTCGTTTCCATTTATAATACTTCCCCGGGAAATTCCGTCCACGGGTACGCCGCGGGCGGCTTTTTTGCAAATGTCAGCATCTCGCCGGTGAGCGGGTGCGGAAAGGCGAGAGCGCAGGAAAAAAGCGCGATATCCCCTTCCCCGCTGCCGCCGTATTTTGCGTCGCCCCAGAGCGGCGCGCCGCGCGCGGCGAGCTGACAGCGGATCTGGTGCGCGCGGCCCGTGTACAGCCGGATGCGGCAGAGCGAGAGCCCGGCGCGAGAGGCGAGCACTTCATAGGCAAGGCGCGCTTCGCGCACGTCCTTTCCCGGCGCTTCGGCGAGAAACGTTTTGCGCAGTCTCCGGTCGCGCCGCAGCAGATCGCGCAGCTCGCCGCGCTGCTCCGGCAGCGCGCCGCAGGCGACGGCGAGATATTCCTTGCGCACATCGCCGCGCTCGATCGCGCGGCCAAGGTCGGCGGCGGCGTGGCGCGTGCGGGCGTAGACCATTACGCCGGAAACGGCGGCGTCCAGCCGGTGCACGGTGTAGACCGGGGCGGTATCGTCCCCGAGCGCGGCGCGCAGAAGGGACGGCATGCCGCCCGGCTCGTCCGTGGAGAGGACGCCCGCGGGCTTCACGCACACGATGATTTTGTTGTCCAGATACAATACTTCCACAATGACGCTCCTTTTGAACACTATATATTGTATCACATACAGGGTGGCGGAGCAAGGCATTTTGTGGTATACTTCTCCGGTAAATGCAAGGAGGAAACCGGCATGACGGAAATGTATCCCGCGTATTATGAGGCGTTTCGCTGCACGGCGGGCGCGTGCCGCCACAACTGCTGCATCGGCTGGGAGATCGACATTGACGGGAAGAGCGCGGAACGGTACGCCGCGCTGCCCGGAGCCTTCGGCGAGCGCGTGCGCGCGGCCGTCGAGCCGGGCGAGCCGCCGCACTTCCGGCTGGACGCGGCGGGGCGGTGCGCCATGCTCCGGGACGATAATCTCTGCGAATTGCAGCGCACGCTTGGTGAGAGCGCGCTCTGCAATATCTGCCGCGATCATCCGCGCTACCGGGTGTTTCTGCCCGGGCGGACGGAAATCGGGCTGGGGCTCTGCTGCGAGGAGGCGGCGCGGCTGCTGCTTTCCCGGACGGAAAAGGTGACGCTTCGCGGCGCGGTATCGAAAGCGCCGCCGCGCGAGACCGTGGAGCTGCTGCTCTTCCGGCAGAAGCTGCTGGACGCCGCGCAGGACCGGCGGCTCACTCTCGGCGGACGGATGCGAAAAATTCTCACGCTCGCCGGCGCTTCCCTGCCCCGGCGGACGGCGCGCGCGTGGGCGGCGTTTTTCGCTTCTCTTGAACCGCTGGAGCCGGGATGGACGGAAGCGCTCGCAAAGCTGGCGAAGCCGATCGATTTTGCCGGGTTCCACGCCGTTTCCGCCGCGTGGGAGACGGAATACGAGCAGCTTCTCGTCTATTTCCTGCTGCGGCACCTGCTTGCGGACGAGGGGCGCGCTCTGCCGGCGCGCGCGGCGTTTGCCGTTTTGAGCACCGCCATGCTCTACGCGCTCGGCGCAGCCGTGCGGACGGAAAACGGCACGGTCAGCTTTGGAGAGCGCGTGGAGCTTGCGCGGCTGTGGTCGGCAAACGTGGAGTATTCCGAGGAAAATATGCGGGCGGCGCTTGATGAGTTGACGTAATTTTATTTACATAATATAGTTTTCATAATGTTACGGAGGGCTTTTCATTGGATATCTGGGAAAGGCTGTATGAGGCGGCGGCGAAAGAGTATCATCCGGAGGAGGTTTCACCGTTCGTGTACGCGCACCACGTCGTATGCGCGCTGGAAGCGGACAACGGCGAAATTTATACAGGATTCTGCATTGAAGCGTGCAGCGGCGTGATGAATCTCTGCGCCGAGCGCGTCGCGGGGCTGAACATGTACATGCAGAGCGGGCAGACGAAAGTGCGGCGAATGATCGCCTTTCGGGACAAGCCGCCCTGCGGCGAGGGCAGCGGGATGCCGTGCGGCGCGTGCCGGGAGTTCTTCTATCAGCTCAACGAGGAAAACGAGGATATGGAGATCCTAGTCGATTACGCAAAGCGCGAGACCGTGACGCTCCGCGAGCTCCTGCCCAAGTGGTGGGGTGCAGAAAGGTATGAGCAGGCCAGATAACGTCACGGCGAAACCCCTCAGTCGGCTGCGCCGACAGCTCCCCTGTCAGGGGAGCCGAGCTTGTCAAAAAGTCTCGCAGAGTTTGCGCCCGCAGGCGCAAATAGAGTTTTAACCATTTTCTCCGGCGGCGTGTACGTCGGAGAAAATCAGCCATCGACGGTCAGGAAACCCATGCGTCGGACAGCCAGTCTTTTCGGTGCTTTTTGCCCTTTTCTC